>Ga0099825_1000146_pt1 | contig 56107 bp, 33 predicted proteins | sample SiratroredBW_FD_76838 | JGI IMG/M metagenome (GOLD analysis project Ga0099825, IMG submission 76838) | Root nodule microbial communities of legume samples collected from California, USA - Siratro red BW | ecosystem: Host-associated > Plants > Roots > Nodule | place: USA: California | collected...
ATTGTTTTTTTTTTTTTCTTTTTTTTTTTTTTGTTTGTTCTTTTTTTTTGTTTTTTTTTGTTTGTATGTGTGTTTTTTTTTTTTTTTTTTTTTTTGCATTTATTGGCTTAGTGATTGCTTATTCATATAGTGCAGAAAGAGGATGTCCATCATTCTATCATATCTGATCTTCAGAATGGAACCGCAGAAACTAGGAGGCGCCTTGCTGTGTATTGTTTGAAGGTTTGTTTTGTGGTTCTTTTCTCCTAGGATGCTTTATTGCCACCTTTTATTTAAATGATTATTGTCTAGTTTTTCTTTTGTTTCCTACCTAGTTCTCACTGTCCTGTAAGGTAATTACTTTGTAACTCAGTTGATGATGAAATTGTGATTGTGCAACAGTTTTGGTTTGCATTGTTTGTTAGTTTTATGGAACACTTCTGTTTGGGAAAGATTTACCATGTTATTTGGTGGCCTTGGCTTCTGTTGGGAAGTTTGGGAAGTTGTATAGAAGGCTCTGTTTGATTTATCCTTTTGATGTGTAGCAAATATTACCACTTAATTTTATTGGGCAAGTTATCACTTAGGTTGGCTGTAACTAATTCTAACCAACTGATGACAGATGTTATTTATCTGGCATATTACAAGGACAGTAACATACTCAGTAAAGTTTCAATAATTTTTTATCCTATTATACTTAATAATTTAGCTTTAAAAGGTTTTGTTGTTTGTGATTTTTTTTTGTTGGTGAATTGTTTGTGGGTTTTTAACCTATTAAAGGGTTGTGTATCTGATATGGTGAATCCATTATGGGTATTTTACATGTGAGAGAAATTGACCGTTCAATCTGCTATGCAGGATGCATATCTTAATCAGCGGCTTTTGGATAAATTGATGTTAATTTACAACTATGTGGAGATGGCTCGAGTAACAGGTGTTCCAATTTCTTTTCTACTTTCCAGAGGCCAAAGCATTAAGGTAAGCATCAAAGTTTTTTTTTTTTAATTAACAATGCTGGGAATAACTTAAAATGATTGAATGTATCAATAATTCCTTGTTTTTTCTTCTTTTCCAGGTACTTTCTCAACTTCTTAGGAAGGCAAGACAGAAGAATCTGGTCATTCCTAATGTCAAACAGGTTGGGTCTGAACAGGGAACATTTGAAGGTGCCACTGTAAGTTCATTAATTTCTTTTTCATATTCATTATTTTAACGGTTAATGGGCGTTTATTCACAGATTCTTTCCACTTTCAGTGCATATACAATAATGTCTGCGTGTATGCTTCTAATATGAAATGAAATACATTTTCCATTCATACAACTATTCGATGCCTTGTATTTTCTGAGTATTTTATATATATATTTTGTCACTACAAATTAGATTTTATACTGAATTGGGTCACGAATGAATTGGAAATTCAAAATCTCATAGCATCGTTGACTCTTACAGCGAGACTGCACTGCAATAAAGTTGTCAGATTTGAGTCTATGGTAACTCATTAAGGTTCTACAAACTTAAGACTTTGCCTAAACTAGTGTTAAAACTACCTAATCATATATACAAACAAAATATGTTGCCCTAAAATCAAAACCACGAAACACAAAATAGACAAATTGCTGGAATACAATTATCCAAGTGGATCAAATGAACAAGGACTTCACAGATATTTACATGCACTGTACTGAGCGTACCAGAGTTAAACAGAGTATCTTTGACCTTTTGATTGAGTTGCCGGTTTATGAACTATGTTTGGTATAATTTTCTCCTCTATATTCATGAAACAATCACCTTTGTCCATGTACATCTTTTTTTGTTAGATAGAAATGTGGATATTGTATTTTTACTTTACAACTGCAACAAAGAAAGACAATTATGCTATATAGCATTGCCTTTTTGGTTTAGGGCTAGTAGGTAAGAAAATAACTTTATCCTAATAATGACAGATATGCAGTGAGATTTTATTCGGTTTTAGTTTTTTGATTGAAAACTGTTTGAACCATGAGAAAGGTCTCCTAGGGTATTGTAAGGTACTCCAAGTGCTCCCACTCCAGTTAAGATGACATTAATAGACACAACAGCAGAATATAGAAGAAACAGATGAATGAAATCAAAAGAAACGAGCAACGGGACTACAGAAGAAGGATATATCAGTATGGTAACCCTTAAAATCTGCAAGAGTGTAAATTCTGTGTATGGAATTTTGAACAGATAAGGAAAATACAACAGTAAAAGGATATTTGGCATTCGAGAGGCAAATACTCTCCTCCAGTTTCCCAATTCACTCTTTTCTTGCCCCTCTTCATACTGACTTAGACAATGAATTTCACCCACCAATAATTGCAATAAAAATCTCTGGAACATTTATCTTTATATGTAGGGACTTATCTGATGTTTTATGTTCTAAAATAGAGATTGAGGTTTAATGAATTTTGATCATCATAACTAGAGTATATTTTTAGTAATATTTGAATTTTCCCCTAAGATTCTGCAGTTTTGGGAATGTATATGAACCTTCTAGTATCTAAAATTTATTTATCAAAATTTTACAATCATTTATTATATTTTATTTTTAAAATATAAAAGGACAGGTTCATTCAAAATTTTTTATATTTTTTATTTAAATTGTTTCAATATTTGTGCTTATTAAAAACAATATAACCCATTAAAACACAATAAACTAAATTAATGGGTTGAAAAACAGTTAGAATTAATGAGAGTTCTTGCAAATGGCGAGAGTTTAAAAATTGCTGTAAATAACGAGTTTAAGTAATCAATCATAAAAGGATAAATTACAAATAACACATTTAGTAAGAATTAAAAATGTCAAAAATATTAATTATAACCTAAGTTAAATAATGTAACAATATAATCCACTCTTATAATATATAACAATTTACGTATTATATGCTATTTATAAACAATTATAATAGTTAAAATATGAATTGCATCTCAACGCTATTTACACTATAAATTAATATTAAATACTTGACGAAATTTTATCTATCCATAAAGTGTTAGACGGATTTAATCCGTCATTAATTAACGATAAATTTATTAATAAATTTAATCTGTCGAATAAATATAAATTTTATTAAAATAATTTTTATTAAAAAAATAACTAAATAATCTTTACAATAAATGTTAGACATTGATAAAAGCTTTGCAATCATAATATGGTTAAGTAAAATACATGATTTATCTTAATTTGTAAGATAATAAAAAACATGAGAAAGAACATTAAATTATCCGGTGAGATGAACCGGAATAGCAGGTGGATTTGTTCTGAAAGGAGTCGGAATGAGAAGAGAAAACAAATGAAAGGTTGAATAGAAAGAAGGAAAATTTAGGTAGCCTTTCAATCAAGTGTGTTCTAGATTTGAGATGGCAACATCTGAATCAGAAAAAGCAAAGCCAAAATCACCCAAAATTTTCCAACTTTTGTTTGGTTAGATGAAGAAATGGCCCCATCACATTTTCACCTGGCTAATTAAACACACCTCTCACATCAACAGCAACAGACAAATAACACTCTACCCCCCTTTCATTAATTCTGTCACAAAATCTTACATCTTTTTAATTTAATGTTTTCAACATTCATGTAAAAAGATATGGATTTTTATCCAATGCAATGTTTTCAATAAGTGCTTTCTAATAATAATATATGGTAACATATTTAAAATCAGTTTTAAAATTATAATTTGAATGTAAGTCTAACCTAAATTTAATAGTTTTGTAATGTAAAAATTATTTTAATATACATATATATATATATATATATATATATCACATATGATTTATATACATGTTCAAAATCACATGTTTTAGATGTTAAATGATGAAGTGTTTATGTGTGTATTTTTCAAGGTAGGATCTATTAAAAGTTTAATTTTCGCTCAATTATGAATCATTAAAATTAAAATACATTCAATTCAGACAAATTTTAATTAGTTAAAATTGAATTGTAATATGTTTGAACCAATTACAATGATGTAAGTAATGATTGAATGTTTAAAAATAAAAAACAACCAATTTAATCTAAATAAAATTTATTTAATTGTGATTGAAATGGTTTGACAATTAAAATAAGAATTTAAAAATAAATATAACAAATCAATTTGTAAAATTCAAGTTAAATTAATGAAAGAAGTACGCACTTTTTGAAGGCTACTTAGAGAAATCTTTTCAAATATTTATTTCGATTCATAAATTATATTATATGAGAAATGAGAGGATACATGTTTAAATAAATTAAAATAAAATTTATGTATTGAATTCCTTGATGTATATATCTTCTCGAACAAGAGTATTGCATGATATATAAAGAATTTAGGGATTGTTTGGCCGATATACTTATATTTTCATACAAAATTTTTATTTTTTTTAAGATTATCCTTGTAAACTAACAAACATCTTAAAATTCTATTTGAAAAAAAAAATATACTTTTTATAAATTTCTTAGTCAATGTTTTTCTATATTCCTGATCTTATCTTTTGATCTCTTCTTCTTGATTTTTTTCTCAACAATACTTACTCCATCTTATTATAATATAATTTTTTTTTAATCTATGATCTTATTATTTTGATAATGAAGAAAAGAAAAAATTTATTCAAATCAAAATTAATTATCATACATTATGGTTAACCTATTATTTGTCATCTTAAAAAAAAAACAGTTATCACATAAAAAATATAATTTTAAAACACATATATAACCTTATAAGTAAAAATAATAAAATATTATTTTTCATTTATCTCATTTTTTTTATAGAGGTGGTTACACTATGAAAAAAATGTAGAGTTCACATCTATCAACTTCAAATAGATGTTGTATCGGGAAGAAAAAAAAAAAAGAAAAGATATGGTGCATTGATTGGTGGGGGTGTTGTTTATCTTCATCCCATTACCATTTCTCGTTCCCCTTCATTTAATTTAATAATGCAAACTTTGTTTCTGCCATGGCCATATCACTTTATTGCATGAAAGTCATCACCACATTTCACTCTACTCTCATGATCATGAGTTATGACCATCTTCTTCCATTTGTCTTTTGCTTTTGGATCTACTTTGCCAAATTAATCTCCACCAACAATTCAAACTTTCTTAATCTTGAACAATCACTGATTCATATATATATATATATATATATATATATATATTTTCATATATATATATATATATTTTGATTGGAAATTTTATATTGATTAGAGAAAAAGTTTTTCAATAATTTATAATTGAGTGTAAATTTATTTTATAAATTGATTTTGTAGAATTGAGTTAAAGTCTATCCTAGTAAGATTGGTATTAGGACTATATCTTATGAGATTATTATCAGACGATCTATATATATATATATAATCTTATGTAGGAATTAGACTTTAGAGTTTCTCCACATGAAAGAAATATGTTAATCTTAAATCAACTAAAAAAAGTCTTTAATTAAATACAAACCTTACTTTATAAATAAGTCAATTTTATAAATATGTCAATTTTATAAAATTAAACTAAGCTTAAAATTCACTTATATATATATATATATATATATATATATATATATATATATATATATATATATATATATATATTTTTTATTTATATTTTATAAAAAAATTAACAAAATATATATAAAATATATAAAAAAAAAAAAAAAAAAAAATACACATATATATATATATATATATATATATATATATATATATATATATATATATAAATAGATAACTTTGCTTCATATCTCATCAAACAATACTCTAATTAATTATAAGAACTTTAAAAATGAATTATGAAGTTAAATGAAAATTTTAAGAAAATGTCGGTTTTAGTATTTCAAATATTTGCATCTCTATTTCCCATCATTTACAATTTCTAAATAAACTATTAAAATATATTGGCAATGAATTGCTCAATTTTTTAAATTTTAATAATGTATTTTTAATTAAAAATTATTTTTATATTATTTACTAGTATTTTTAATAAAATTGTTTTGTTTTATATTCTTTTTAATAAAATGATTAATTACACAAACAGTTACGATCAAATGATTTTCTCGAAAGAAATTTTCCAAACGAAAAGGATTAAAATTTAAAGTAATAGTATTTTGGAATAAATTAAAATATTCAAAAAGCTTATAAAATGAATCAGAAAAAATATTATTGCAAAATAGGAGGAAATTGTTATGTACTAATAAGATAAAATCATTTTAAATTATCATTCAATTAAAAATTACGAAGTATGATAAATGTGTTGATTTCTTCCCAATAAGTAATAAAAAAGTCAAACAACGACAACATAAAAAGTTATATATACTAATGAACTATACTACGTCATTCTACATAATACCCCGTATTAATTATCTTAATATTTATAAGAAATAAACTACCAAATGAGACGAAATAATATAAATTTTTTATCAGTTATATCTGTAAGTCTTGATTCATCCATTGTTGTGTACGTATGTCAAATTATATATAACAGTTTATTTGTTCAGTCTAAATTTACAATATAAAAAATTAGCAATACTAAATCAACAAGTTTGATAATTTTTAAATCACCGTTATAGGCCAAATCGATCCAATTATTAGCGGATATATACCTATACTTTTTCTACCATGATTCTTCATAATACTATTCTCCCTCTCTCTCAATTTCTTTGATATTTTTGACACACATTAGGTTGTCTTTGTTTTAGAAGTAGTTAACATGAGTGATTGCTTGTGGTGGGGTCTGGCATAGGTTGTCTCATATGCACTTTGAAGTCAGTCTTCCACGTGCTTCTGGGGACTCTCCCCATCTTCATTACATATCTCTCTTCTCTCTTCTTCCATTTTTCACTGCCATTTTCTTCTCACCACAACCACCATTGGACATGGAAGAAGGACCAAGCCACAACAACAACAATGAAGTTGCTGATGGAATGCAATGCATTCACCACCCTCACCGCACTAACAACAACAACAACACTGCTGCCATCTGTGCTTTCTGTCTCCAAGAAAAACTCGGCAAGCTTCTCTCTTCTTCTTTCCCTTCTCCTCCCTCTGTCAAAACCAAGAACAACAAACCCCCCACCACCTCCTCCAACTCTTCCTCTTCAGGTAGCATCATTTTCAAGCGGAGCAAGTCCACCAGGACCCACGCTTTCATCCACCACGACCACGACTTCAGTCCCAGGAAAAAGAACGGTTTTTGGTCTTTTCTGTATCCTTCATCGAAGAGCCCAAATGGTGGGAAGCAGAGGCAGAAGTGCTTGGGAGTACACACCCAGAGAAAGAGTGATCACGTGATTATGGAAGAGGACAAGTGTTTGAGCTCTTCCTCTTCCAAGGTTTCGAGATCCAGATCTGTTGGGTGTGGTAGCAGGAGCTTCTCTGCTGATTTCTTCGAGAGGATCTCTTCTGGCCTCGGCGACTGCACTCTCAGGAGAGTCGAGTCTCGACGCGAAGGAAAACCTGCTGGTGTTGTGAACCATTGCATGAAGGAAAGAGTAAGGTGCGGTGGAATCTTCGGTGGCTTCGCTGTGACTTCGTCGTCGTCTTCTGCATCTTCTTCTTCTTGGGTTTCTTCCACTGTGGATGATGGCAGAGGAAGGAGTTGGGGGTGGGCGTTGGCTAGTCCCATTAGAGCTTTCACCACCAAAGCGTCTTCTTCTTCTTCTTCTTCTAAGAGAGACGCTTCTGATAACATTCCTTCTTTGCTCACTGTTAGAGGCTGAACTCAAACTATGAACAAAAAGAGAAAGAGAGAGTGTTTTGGAGGCTTTATTTTTGTTTATGCACATTATCACGCTTGTTCATCTTCGTTAATATATATTGTAATACTTTCAAGTTCTAATTTTTTCTCACATTATTCTTTCTTTTCTTTGTTTATTGTATTAGTTGAGTGATTTTTTTTGTTATGATCATTGGCTATAGACTATGAAATACTCTTTCTATATTATGCCACCATATTTAGTGCAACATATGTACCGGATGAACTGGGAAATTAATTGGAAAAAAGAAAGTTAATACTATTTTTTTGTGTCAATATTTGTTGCATTTAATTAATGTTGTCTTTCAATTTTTTTATTCTCAATATTGTACTTTGTTAAAAGTATTAATTCAATTTGATCTCTCGTTAAATTGAATGCACATACATAGATGATGATTTACAATACTTGTACACCACTAGATGAGGTTGTCTCATATTTTCCTCTTTATCTATTTAGGTCATCTTTGTGTTTTTCTTTTTTTTTCTCTTCTTTCGGGTTTAACTATGTGGTTGATTCTCCATCAACGTCTCACTATCATTTCTCATCATCTTATAGTTGTAATGTTCGGGTGTTACAAAATCTACATAATTCCTCTCATACCCATTTTTCATTGTGAAAATTTTTCAGAATAGTTATAACTGTTAAGAATGTTTAGAAACAATTTTGAGGTTTTCCTAATTACAAGGTTGGAGTTTAGAAACAATTTTGAGGTTTTCCTAATTACAAGTTGGAGTTATGGAATTTTGTTTTGCTAAATTCAGAATTTTTTATGTGTTTCATGTTTTATTTTTGGTTTTGTGAAGATTAGTTGGATGTATATATTTGATTCATTTGTGTTATTGTTATATTAAAAAACAAAGTGATATTGAAGAGTAGTGGGGTGCAAATTTTTCAAATGAAGCATTGATGAGGTTAGTGATTAGAAAATGTAATCATGGTATAATAAAGAAAGAAGATATATAATCTAGAGAATATAAAATAAGTGTAGTTGTTGTTAGTCACCATATATTTTTCTTATTATGATTAACATAATTATGGTATTAATGTTGTTCAAATTAGTATGATATATTTTTTAAAACTTAGATCTATTTATAGTTACATTATCTTTGTATCAAGTGTAATAAATTATGTATTATTTTGTATTGTAATGTTTAATGAGTATATGTAATTTTGATTAGTGCAAGGAGTATAAAGTTATTGTTATATTTATATTTATTATTTTACGAAAGAAAGAACATAGACTTATTATATAAAAAAGAGCTATAATAAAAGACAACATACTTAGGTGTGATTTAACTTCATCATTTAGTAATAATTGTATTTGTCTAAATTATTCTAAAAATACATCAGAAATAACAAATACATCTCAATAACAAAATTGTACTTTAAAATACATTTAGATAATAAATATATTTGAATATAATTGTACTTCAAACATGTAAAAAAATACAATAAAACTAAACACAATCGTTGAAGGAAGTCTCTATGTTTTGGTGGGATTCTTGTTAACACTGATGTGTGATGGTATGGCAAAGACATGCAATTTGTGATAGTTTCTGTGGAATCACTATTCACATGCATTCACATGTTGGAGTGATATATGCACAAGGGAGACGATATATAGAACTACTCATGGCCATGTTATGGGTGTTTTGTGTTATCTTAATTATAAGCAGTGTCAAAAGCAAGTTGATTTTCCCTTTGGATGCTACTTGTGATTGTTATCCTCTTCATATTTTAGTTCATAATCAAATTTTCTTCATGTATTTTACCAAAGTTTTCCTCAATAGTCAAATGCATGAACATGGTTGCAGATGAAGTTTTAGTGGTCCCAAGATTGCATTCACAAACAAGATCATGCATTCACTGTTTGTAACATTTATTATATAGGCTTTTGTGGCCGACTAGTGGCAGTTCTTGAGTTTTTTTTTTAACATTTTCTCTCCAGTTATCCATCTACACAGCTGTATACAAATGCTAATACTTTATTGTGATCTGAATCAAAAGAACTTAAGGAGTTTCAGAACTTTGTTAAAGGAATCTGAGTGTGAACAATCTGATGTAAAACTAGATTGTTAAGTCAGAATTTTTAATAATTATTATTAATCCAAGAAAAAAATTTAAGATTTTTCAATTTTATTTCTTTTTTATGTTTATTAAATTTCAATATTTCAAAGAAGTTTTATTTCTTTAATATATTATATTTCAATGTAAATTGTTTATCATAAATATAAATGTGATTTTAAAATATTTATTAGGAAATTCTGTTTGTAGTATAATTTATATATTCAAAATAATTTATCTCTTAAAAATTAGATTTTGTCTTATACATTAGATAAATTAAAAAAGACTGGTTATTAACATATTTTAAGAAAAGTAAATATTTGGAAGAAGAAAAAGGTGAAAATATTGATTTTATTTATTATTATAATTCAGTTAAATTGATGTTGATTGATATTAATATATAATGAATATCTGGGAAGATAAGATAAAATATGATGGAGACAATTGCCTCCATGAAAAGTACATAAATGGAAGAAGACACAGAAAAAGCTGCTTCAAAGACACATATTTTTGGTCCACCTATTTTATTTATAATATAGGAGAAAATGGTGATTTATTTGATACATCTTTGATGTCTTTACTTTTTCTTATCACATTATGTATTATATTTTCTGACTCGATGTATTAAATAAATATAAATAATTAGTGTCCAAATGAATTGAGTCACCGGGTTCAACTACATTCGATGGAAATAAGTTGAATTTAAGGTTTGATACGAATTTAATATAAGTTCTTTATTTTGATTTAATCTTTACACAATTCAAATTTGTTAATAACTTTATTCAACTAGTTAAACTTCACTTAACTTAAAAAAGAATATTTTTATTTATCTACTTCATACATGTTATAGAGAGAGAGCTGTTTCATAAAACAGTCGAGTTAAAGTACGCATAATTTAAATTTAACTTATTTAACTATTTTATTTTTTAAGTAAAATTTAACTCTGAGCTAGATTTGGTAAGTTAATTGTGGAATGCAGTTTTACACTATATTTGAGTTGATTGAGTTATCAACACTACCTATTAATAGAGCCGAGTTTGATTGAATATGTCAATTCGTAAACGAAATATGTTATATAAAAGAAATTATTTAATAAATTAAATTATATTTTCTTTTATTCACCTATTTTATAAAAATATTATTATCTTTAAAAAATATTTTAGTAAAACTTACATACGTATTATAATTCAGATTAAATCATTACGCTTAATATTATAATTAATTTCATTAATATAATGTAATTTTTAATAGTATAGTTTTTTTAAAGCGATTTAAAATGGTTCATTAATTTGTTCGTATGCATAAGATTCTGTAGACCAAAATTTATAACCTTATTTAAATTAGAGACGAGGTGAAATCTAACCATTTAACATCTCTACCTAACATCTTCATTACATGAGTCATTATGTAGCATCTTAATTTAATTTTTATGGGTTCTTTCATATCGCATTTTTGTAATTTTTACTCTAATGCAAAAGTTGTATAGATCCACTCTTATCAATATTTAATTTAATTGTTAATAGAAATATATATTTTCAAAACAGAAAAACAATTTTTTATTCTTATAACCATTATTTTATTTAAGATTTGAGTTTTATTTTTTTATATCATGATGCTTTGATGTTAGCTGTAAACTCGTGTATTAACTATGTAAAATGACTACATGTAGTATGTGGGCCATTGAGCCCGGTCTTATTTTGGTGTCCTTAGGTAGTTGGGCTCAATGTAGGTCCAAATGTTTTATTAATTTTCATCTCTGTCTATAGACTGATTATTCCTGCACCTCCATGGTGACTTCCTACACCTCCATAATTTTAACATATTCTCATTTTAGTCTTGAGAAAAAGGTAAAAATAACCTTCATTCATAATAACTGTCATTTATTTCTTTTTTATATATTTTCTGCACCTTTTACATTGCGGGTTGGACAACCCGCAATGTATTTAAAAAACAATTTGTGTGTAATGTAATGGTGGTTATCATGCTAGTCTTATACTTAAAGGTCTCCACTTCGATCCTGGACAAACTCTATAAAAGACTAATAATCGAATTAAACATTTTTTTCATTTTGTTTATTTAATAATTATAAATATATTAAAAAAAACTACTTTTGCATATTTTCATATAAGGCCAAATGACAATCACATTGTCAAGCACTTGTAAGATAGGCACATCCTTTTATAATAATTGACATTTACACCTCATCTAGTTTTTTTTTTTTTTTTTTTAATAAATGACACTCGCTTTTTTTTATATTTTTAATAAAAGGGTACTTATCTCGCTTGTTCTATAGTAAAACAATAACACATTCATTAAAACTTTAATAAAAAAAGGTATGAAAATTAAAAATTAAAGTTTTGAAATATAAAAATAAAAGAAATATATAAAAAATTAAATTATTTTGTTCTAATATTGTTTTAGATATTTTTAAATGACGATTATAGATTATGAAGACAATAAATTTGTGTTTGATTTTCACTTTGTAAACTGAGTTAGTGACACTTAAAGTATTATAAGTTGGATTAGTTTTTGACCAATTAAGCTAAACAAAATATAAAATAAAGTGTTCGTTTATTGGATCTTACAATATCCCCTCCTTTATTTTATTAATAACAAAGTTGCAATCTTACTCCTTATATTATTTATATTTATATTCCCGTTATTTGTATTTATATTAAAATCATATATAAATATAATAATAAGTTAATAAATTTAATAGTTTATTTATAATTTTTATTATATTTTTAATATATAATAATTAAATCATTCCATCTTTATGTAAAAATTCTGTATTTTTAATATTTTAAATTTTTAGAATTTTCCATTTGAGTTTTAAATTAGTATGATATTTAAAAAAAAAAAAAGTGAATTTCACTATATTAAAATATAAAAGAAGTGGATATCGTTGATTGAAAATCTGTTTAGAAAAGATATGAATGTTATTTTATTAAAAACATAAGAGAAATGAGTATATTAGATGGATGTAAGTGTTATTTAGCATGAACTAAGAGGACATAATTAAAATTCCTTATATATTAATGATGATTAATATTTATTATCATTATTGTTGTACTAAAGTGTTGATTTAGATTTTTGTATTGCATATTACATTGATGTTCTAGCTATCAAATTATGGTCCCATTGAACAATTTATATATACGCACAAATAATCATTAGGTAGAGAGTAATTTTCTCTACAAATATTTCATTAGGGAACAATACTAAGATATTTTAGAATGCATCTATAATTGTGTCCAATTTAACGTAAATTAAGCTAAAATAACAAAACTAATCTAACGGCAAATAAATAATTAAGATCATGGACCACTTATAAAAGTGGTCCATCATAGATCACATATTAGAATAATCCATAAGTATTTGTGACATTGCAGATTAATAGTTAATAATGCCATGTGATATATGTAAGAAATTATTATGATAATTTTAACAGACTAAATATAAATTTAACCAAATATTTAATCATAAGTGATATTAAATGAAATAAACAAATAATAAACGTAGAAAACTAACTAAATTTGAAAAAAAATTATTAAATAAACAATATTTTATTATTATTAGACAATCGCATTTTTATATTCACATTTTTATTTTATTTAAATAATACAATTTAAAAAATATACATATGTTATTCTTGAATAAATAAGACATATATATATATGTAATATAAAAGGTTGTTCAGTATTTTATTAAATAATTTTATTTATTTACAATTAAAGCTATCTAATTAAGAAATTATATAAAAAAAAGTTAAAAGAATATGAGAACTTGGAAGACGTGCTCACCTGAATTTTCATAGAAAGAATAAACTGAGCGTGCACTAAAATCCAACGAAAAAAGACGCAAGAGACAGAAACGATAAGGTTTATAATTGCAAAAACCAAACAAAAACCAAATCTACTTTGTTTATTTGTTGATGCATGAAAATGACAGAAGAAGAAACTAGACTGATAAAAACCACACAACAAAACCAAAATCACTACGATTTGATTGAAACGAGGTTTGTGTTTTGTTGTGTTGTGTTTGTGTTGCTGAGCCTTCCCTCTCTACGAAGATTTCCCTTTGTGGTTCAAAAGCATGTTTCGGAGGTCCACCGGGTCAATCTCATCCCTGTGATTGATGGGCCTGTAGTATCCCGTCACTGGGTCTGGGGCCCAAGCCGATGAGGCCCCCGATGGGCCCGAACCATTCTTTGCCACACCCTTTTCTATTCCGCTCACACCCCCTCTCGCCGACGACGAAAGAGAAGAAACATCAGACGCCACTGCGTACCCTCGCCTGCACCATTGCACATAACATAATAAATAATAAATAAAACGTGCTGAATTGGTAGTTTTATTGCATGTGAAAAACAAAATGTGATGCGAATTTAACACGAGAAAAACATGCAAGGGAACCAACCGGTTGAGGGCGAAGGCAAGGGCGCGTTTGGCTTGTGAGATAGATTGCGCCATTATCTGAATGTTTGGTTTGTTGCTGCTGCGAAAGGGGGCGGCGCAGAACGCTTCCGCCGCAGCTACCACCTATCAACTCTTTCTCTCTGTGGAGGCGAACACACCTTAGGGTTTCGGTGGCACCTCTTTATATAAGCCTTTGCTTGGTCATTCAAATTTCAAAAGAGTAAATATTTAATAATATATATTACATTTATTTTTATTTATAAAAGATAATATTACTTTATAATACTCGAAAAAACACAGGTCAGAATGTGCTTTCATTCCCGTAACTTATTTATTTTTAGTTAAAAGACATAGGTGATAATTTATTAATTTATTTGAATTTGAGGAGTGAAAATAATGAGTTTTGACGTTGGTTTGAAAATGAAGTTATTTTCACATAAATTAAAAGATATATTAAGACATGAAACGTGTATATTACGAAAAAAAGTTTCTTTTTTTCAAATACTAATTATAGTTAAAAATATCTTTTTTAAAATGCATGAAATAATATAATTAAAATTTATTTATATGGAAAACGGAAGTAATGTTTTTTTTCAAAGTTTACAAGAAATAATATTAAATATATGTTGAAAACGGCAGCGTAGAGATGCGACGCGTTTGTTTTGAAAAGTAACGGCGAACTGCGGGAACAGACACACCGTGGCCGTCAAACCCCGTTTTTAGCGTCGGTTTAAGATATTTAATTAAAGAAATAAGAGTTTTAATCTCTTCATTTTGTTAATTCAATATTTGATAAAATATTAATATAACATTTGCACGAAAAATGAAAAAAAAAAGGGAAAATTTCAAGTAGTACAACATAGAAACAAAAAAAATAAAATCCACGAACAAGAACTTGATATGATCTATATAAATATTTTCCCATTTAGTAGAGCAACAATAAAGAACCACGAAAAAAAAAAGGTTTAAAATAAACACACTTGCATTCAAGGAAGGTATCCATTTATCTAAATGCCAAATTTTCATATAGCAAGTAAAGTAGTACAATATAGAGAGGAAAAGTAAGAAGAAAGTAATGAGACATGGCATGACTTTATTTAACTATAAATACTTAATTGTCATGCTAAACATTTAATAATTGTTATTAAGTGGAGGGCACATAGTGAAATCCCGAAGGAATAATCTTAGCAATAGTTTGAGTGGCAACACGATTGATCCCAACAAAGTCTAGGGTTGAAATAAGAGTCCCTGAAGAAGGAAGCTTTGTGTTGCACTTGGAGAGAGGGGTGCCAACCACTAAGTTGCAACCATTGAGCAGTGAAGAAAGATCCAACAACAATGGATCCATCATCATAGAAAACTTTCCATCATCACTAGTTGTAGCATTTGAAAACTCCTTTTCTCCACAAAGTAGTTGCACTTCAGCATCTGAAAATATTGTGAAGTTTCTTTTCACTATGAGAGTTCGGAAGATTATGCATTCTATCATGCATGTATATACTAAATATTATGTCTCATTCAAATTGAGTTGAGTAGGATAGTTTAACTTCTCTACATGCATTTTTTTAAGGGTGAAAATAAGTAAGAAAATTCAAATATGAATCAATTATTTGAGGCCTTACTTGGAAAAACAGGGTTTGAAGGAGGTTTGAGAGGCACATTATCCTTGGAAGTGCAAAACACAGTCCCTTGAATATTACTAACAGAACCAAGGAGACCACTGAGAAACCCTAGCTGAGCTTTGGTTTGTGGAATAGCCATTGCAGCAACAAGAAGAAATGTGATCAAATGTTTCAAACTCATGATGATGGCTCTTGTTAGACAAGGTTGTCTTGCTTGCAACAAGTTACATTGGATAAACAATTTATACTACAATGAAGTGCCATGTTACGTGATTCAACATTATTACCATTCACCAATTTGGAATTTGCGTATGCGTGTGAAAACCTACATGGCTATGCACTTTACTAAAAAACCAAAAATATTGTTTTTTAATTATCAATGAAGTTTTCAAGTTTCATTTTTTTTCTATACTAAAAAATATTCCTTTTCATTAAAAATTAAGTTTTTAATATTTTTCTTTTCCATACGTATGGGAACGTGACCCGTCATTGGATAAGATGTGAAAAAGAATAAAATGTCTTTTCTATAGACTTATTGATACTCAATCTGAATTGTCAAGAACAAAAAAAAAAATAAAAAAATCCACTTATAAAATCTGGCTCTCATGTTATTAAGAATTTGAAATAATATTAATAGTGAATATATAAAATACTTCTTTTGACATTGGGGTATATAGAGGTATTTTAACTTCTACTAATGAAATTAAATAAAGAAAAACATATTGGGTTATTAATAAACATTTTAATTACTGAAATATATTGGTAAGAGTATAAATACATTATAAATTGGAATATGGAGGCTTATAAATACACTTTCACTATGTAAAATGTCAACTATATTGTTTCTATTTAAAGACAATGATGTGATTATAAGAAAAAGAAAGAATGTCGTGAGCATATTTGTGTCTTAAAAGAAGTAACTGGTTCTCTTTTGGAAACTCTGTGATATTTTAAAGAGGAATAGTGAGTAGGCACTAGTTGAAAATTTGATATGTAATCATGATTCGCATTATCTCATATCACACACCCTTTGTTTTCACTGTTCATATCATTATTTTTTTTAGTGGAGTGTGAGTAAAATTACACTACTACTCTAATTTAGTACATTAACCCTACATTTTAAAGACTAGTATGTAGGTGTATTTCATGGACATTTTAATAGATGTTAATATCATTGACAATGAATGTTTTGTTAAATTAAAGAAATATTATTGTCAAAATTGACGAGAACTTGTGAAAATCCAAAAAGTTGTCTCTTGTTGATGTAGTGTGTTCAGATTTAAAACTATATTTAAATTAATTACGATTACAATATCTTTAAAATTCAGTTTATCCAACAAACAAGATATTTTAATTTGATAAAGTATAAGGTTTTAACTTAAGATTAAAAAGAATACTATTTGAAAACAATAAAAATTATAAAAAATATTAATTTAAATACTAAAAAATTTCTCCCAGATTTATCAATAATTAGTTATTTAAAAAAAATATGAATAACCATAAAATCTCTCTTAATTACGATATTTTTATTAACAAAGTTAAAATATTAAGACAGCAAAGCTAACACCACTTAGATTAATGATTTTTTGATTCACTGTGTATTTAATAACAAAAGCTCATATATATAATACGTGAATAAAAGATATTATTTCGGTCTCTTAATCATGAAAGTGGCAGTAAAGTTATGATTTCACTTGCACCCTGAAAGATAGATAGCACAAAAAAATAAAAAAAAAAAAACAAAAAAAAAAAAAAAAAAGTCATCGTTTCATACATAAACTTTGAAAGAAAAATAATTATCATATCATGCATACTAAAAACATTATAACACTAACCGTCTTTGATTTCCGTCAAAAACTTTATTTATTTATTTTTAATTTAGCATTCAACCAATAATATATAAACATAAGACTTCTTCTAAGTGTTCTTCTTAAATCTTTCTTCTAAGTGTTTTTTCACTTCCTCTATTACCCTATTCATTTGTTGTTCTTAACTATCTTGAATATGCACCTTTCTTATCATATTCATGTATATTTTCGAATTCAGAGTAGTGTGAAAAAAATTTGTGTTGTTATATTCCTCTTTCATCCGCTTTGTTCTAATATTTTATCTACATTTGTAATGTTATTTTTTTTTCTAATCCAAACAATTAATCATTCTCACAATACTTCGTTATTTTAAAGATAAATTTTCGAGTTATTCCTTATTCCACTCTAAATATGCTTATTTTAACAATTATTCCCAATAATTATATGAAGTCCCTAAGTATCTAATAAAATAAGAAACATCTTTTATAATTCTAATTGAAATGTTTGATATGTGAAAAAACAATTTTAGAGATATTATAATGTTATTAAGATAATATAATATTTTTTTTGGGTTTACTGTTCTTGAAATAATATAATTGATTTTTGAGTCAATATTAAATCTTCTTTAAATCTAAACCATAAACAATATAGTTATTTATTATTTTGTTTTTCTTTAAGAATGAACTTCTTGTAAATTTTGAGTTAACATCAACTAAATACAAAGAGCAAAATATTATCTTACTATGAAGAAACACGTAGTAATGAAAAACAAGCCGGTAAAACATAAGTCTACTTGTATAATAACTAGAATAAAATGTTTTTCTAATATTAACCAATATAGAATGAAAAAGTATTGTTGATAGAAATTTATTTTTACAAAATCCAAAAATTCATGGATCTCCTCACTTAATAAGTTTCGGTAGTTCTAATTTCAATCATTTAACTACGAATGTTTTTATTATAAAAACAGATTTTGCACTAAATTAATCCTTAATCTTCTCATCAGAAAATCTTAGTTTTTCCTAGAAAAACAAGAACCAAAAATAAACATTTTTGAAATCGAAGAAGGGTGATGAATGAAATGCGAAGATGATAAGTTCACGACATGGAACTACCATGTTTCGTTGTTTTGGTAAATCATGGACCAATGTTCATCCTTCCATTCATTCCATCTCATATTCATCATCATCAACATTTCAGAATTCATTCACAGTCACAGGTACCCACACACTCCGATATGCTCCTTTCACACTTTCAAGTTGAAGGGCACACACAAAATTGCATCTTTTTCAACGTAAAACGCTTTATTCAATCGTTTTTGTTCTTTTTTCCAGATCCCACAGTACTCCTCCGAGTTCTCCGAAGCTGCAGAGATTCTATGGATTTAAAAACTGCCACTCAAACCCATTCAAAAGTTGTTGTAGTTGGCCTTGCCACTTACCCTTCTCTTGTGTCATCTCTCATATCAACCTATGCTCGTTGCCACCAACCGCACATTGCCCTTCACGTTTTCTCCAACGTTTTGGACCTCTTCAGTAGGAATCTGGTAATTGATAGTTTGATGAAAGGGGGACAATGTGATGTTGCCAAGAAGATGTTTGGTAAAATGCCTGTGAGAGATGTGGTCACTTGGAACTCCATGGTTGGAGGTTACGTCAAAAACTCACGCTTCTTGGATGCATTGAACCTTTTCCAAAGGATGCTGAGTTGCAGGGTTGAGCCTGATGGGTTCACCTTTGCTTCTGTGGTTACTGCATGTGCACGCCTTGGGGCTTTTTGCAATGCCAAGTGGGTGCATGGTTTGATGGCTGAGAAGAGGGTTGAGCTGAATTATATTTTGAGTGCTGCTTTGATTGACATGTATGCTAAGTGTGGTAGGATTGATGTTTCAAGACAGGTTTTTGAGGAGGTTGTGCGTGATCATGTGTCTATTTGGAATGCTATGATTGGTGGGTTGGCAATTCACGGACTTGTAATGGATGTGACTCTGCTTTTTTCAAGGATGGATATAGAGGGTGTTTTGCCAGATTCTGTTACTTTTATTGGGATTCTGACTGCTTGCAGCCATTGTGGATTGGTTGAAGAAGGTCGCAAGTATTTTGATATGATGCAGAACCGTTTCATGGTTCAGCCAGAGCTGGAGCATTATGGAACCATGGTTGATCTATTGGGACGAGCAGGGCTAATGGAAGAGGCCTATGCTCTGATTAAGGTGATGCCTATGGAGCCTGATGTTGTCATCTGGAGAGCACTTCTGAGTGCTTGTAGAATATACAGAAAGAAAGAACTTGGTGAAGTTGCGATTGCAAATATATCTCGTCTAGAGAGTGGAGACTTTGTGCTGTTGTCAAATATGTATTGCTCTTTAAAGAACTGGGATAGAGCTGAGAGGGTGAGACAGAGGATGAAAATGGGCGGGATTCGGAAAAACCGTGGTAAAAGTTGGATTGAATTGGGGGATAACATTCACACATTCAATGCAGCTGATCATTCACATGCAGAAATGAAATCAATATACCGAGTGCTTGAAGGTTTGATGCAAAGAGCAAAGTTGGAGGGATTCACACCCTTGACGGATCTGGTTTTGATGGACGTGTCTGAAGAGGAAAAGGAAGAAAATTTAACATTTCACAGCGAGAAGTTAGCCTTGGCCTATGGGGTGCTGAAAAGTAGCCCTGGAACCAAAATCAGGATTTATAAAAACCTGCGTATCTGTCTTGACTGTCACAATTGGATTAAAACTGTATCAAAAATATTAAACAGAGATATCATTGTCAGGGATCGAATTCGTTTTCACCAATTCGAAGGTGGTGTATGTTCTTGCAGAGACTACTGGTAGAGAGTTAATTCTTGGTTGCATGGTTTAGTGACCCTAAGCTTATGCACATACTGATTTAGAAGAAAGTCTCTAAGATGTGTGAGAAGGGATGGACACCAAGTCCTTATGCACCAAAGTAATAGCATATCTCTCAACAAGGTACAAACACTAAAATAGTATTCACTTACATCTTTAGCATACCTGTTAGCTTTGAACAAGATAAAGTAACAACCATTTTGGATATAATTTTTGCTTCACATTGGTTCTAGGTTGCTACTCAGTAAATATGATGGGCAAAGTGAACCAGGATACCAAATGAAAGCTATTGTAGTAAACTGACTTTAAGTCATTAATAACTCAGTCAAATGCCTAGGGCAAGTGGCATAGCTCTGAATCATACTTGAAGTTCTTAAGGATCATGGTACATTGAGGGGAGTAACTGATGGTGGAAGTCCTCTTCTCCTTTTCGGTGTAGCTGCTCCCTCAACTTCTTCTGGTTCCCAGTGATACTTGCCACTTTGTGTTCTTCTTGATTCACCTCTTCCTGATCTTCAAATGGAATATTACCAATTACTAGAAAAAGGGAACAATATTTAAAATTACAGACAGTCCTTTCTACTTAACCGTTAAACTTTAATGACAGCAATAATCAATTTTTTGTTTTCCCTTTGTTCCCTTCACTTTCACTGGACTAAATGACGTTTGTGCTGATCATGCAACAGCCCTGGCCGACAACAGAAGCAGAGCATTTTGAATCAAAAGAATAACCTGAGAACATCAAATTGCCATATTTTGAGCTAGTCAACGTCAAATTAATCATCTCTTAGACACTAGGTCATCATTAACCAATTTCTTATGGAAGCATAAATTTTTTATTGCTTAGGCTGGAGATTGAGATTTCTTATACTATCATGGTACCAAGTGCTATCGTGGTGCTTAAGCTAATCATTTTGAAAGGTTTTACTTGGTGTATGGTTCTGTTTGTAAAAATTTGGGCAACCTTTGAGATTAAAATGCACTTGTTGGACTGGATTGCACATCCTGTTTCGTATTAGTTTTGATCATTTGAAAGAACCTACCTAGTTTCCTGATGTATCCAATTCATATAGTGCCTTTATAAATACAAATAATTATGTGATTTTGACATGCTTTATCAATTTGCCTGAATTAATTGCGGAAGAGGAAGCATTTCTCAGTCTAATTAATTGTCTAATTGAGTGGCTGGACAATGAGTCCTTCTGAGGCTTAGATGGTCAGTGTGTTTATTTGATGTGATGGAGAAAAAGGGTTATGAGTTTGGTTTACTTTATTTTGGAGAAATAATTGTTTATTTTTGTTAGCTTCATAGAGGCTTCTGTACAATAAACTATGATTTCTCTATATTTAAGTCGAATCAACTATGTAAGACGAAAAAATTGTGGCATTCACTTTGCTTAGTAAAGGTAGGAAAATCAATCTCAAAACTCTCTGGCTTGGACCACACATTCCAAAGTAAATCCCAAAAATGTGAAGTCCTTAACTTCTTGCACCATGTAAAAACTAAAGTGTACCACTTTCATTCTAAAAAGGGTAATTTGAAATGTGATATTTACATTCTAGAATAACCTTAATGAAAAGAAGGATGCCTTGATTTTTGTAGACTTTTATATAGAAATGTCCAAAATAATATACACCACATTCTGAGTCCAATGATTATTGTTAGGAGAGGACAATACTTTTTCTAGAGTTCATTTGTATTTAAAATGCTGTAATTTCAGAATCTGCACTCCTCTCTAGGTAATGGTTGCAATGAGGAGGTAGAAGTATCCATGAAAATAACATGAGAGAATGAATGAGATTTTCAGACGTCACGTTCTTGCAGGTAACATGAAATTCATTCCCAATATACCATTAAGGGAAAAAAATGGACAACTCCTTGCATGACATAACTTTACCGGACACAACGCCATTATTTAGGAAAGCACTAAAAGAATGGAATGCTAAGCTCCATCCACATTTTCCTTTTCTACTGGACTCTCTCTTTTCATGCCAAACCATCCTTAACGATAACATCTCATAGCTCCATATAATCAGCACTAGCCAAAACAAATTACTTTCAAACTTCTAAGTTCTGAAAAAATGGAACCTCACAGTTTGTGTTGCTCATTGGAAATATTGACACAACATATCAACACTATCACTGAGCTTATTATCTCACCTTGTCATTGTTTTGCAGTGCTTTTGGTTGCATGTCTAGCAACCCTCTACGCTGCATGCAGAAGAAAAGCACCAATTTATTTGATAGACTTCAACTGCTACTGTCCTCCCAGTTCTTATAGGCTACCGCTGGCCATGTTTGAAGAGAATCAACTTTATGATGACATGGATCCAGAGGCTGTTGCTTTCCAATGCAAGATCATGGCCAAATCAGGATTCAGTGAGCTTACATCCATTTCTCCATCTCTTGCACAGATACCCAAAATCAAAGCTCTCCCCTTTGCCCTTGAGGAGGCTGAGACAATCATGTTTTCAGTGATCAAAAACCTGTTTGAGAAAAACAAGATAAACCCTAAAACCATTGACATACTCATCACTAACAGTAGTGTCTTCTGCCCCACTCCATCTCTTAGTGCCATGGTGGTTAACAAGTTCAGAATGAGGAGCAACATCATGAGTTTCAACTTATCTGGTATGGGATGCAGTGCTGGAATTATTTCAATGAGTCTAGCTAAAGACTTGTTGAGAGTTCATAGGAACTCACTAGCTTTAATAGTAAGCACAGAGACACTGAGTCTGAATTGGTACACGGGTAAAGTCCCTTCTATGCTGCTATCTAATTGCCTATTCAGAATGGGTGGGGCAGCTATATTGATGTCTAGTAGGGTCCAAGATAGGCACAAGGCAAAGTATAGACTACAGCATATTGTTAGAACAACCACTGCACAGGATGATCAATCTCACGGCTGTGTTTACCAACAAGTGGATCCAGAGGACGAAGAAGGTGTATCCATATCAAAGAGCATAGTCAATGTGTCTGGAGATGCACTGAAGAAAAATATAGCTTCCCTGGGACCATTGGTTCTGCCTTTGAGGGAGCAATTCTTGTATTTATTTTCCATTATTTGTCGCAAAATGTGGAGTACAAGAAGAATAAGCATCTATACTCCAAATTTCAACCATGCTTTTGAGCATTTCTGCATACATTCAGGGGGAAGAGCCATCATTCAAGCTGTTGAAAGAAACTTAAGGCTAAGGAAACAGGACGTGGAGCCATCAACCATGACTCTATACAGGTTTGGAAATGTTTCATCATCTTCAATTTGGTATGAGCTTAGCTACATAGAGGCAAAAGGGAGGATGAAATGTGGGGATAGGGTGTGGCAAATTGCCTTTGGAAGTGGATTCAAGTGTAACAGTGCAGTGTGGAAATGTGTATGTGACATGAAGCCAGACACCGCCACTGCATGGCGGGATACAATTCACTCGTACCCTGTGGACATTATGAGAACAAACTGAGAATAAAGATCGTTGTACACATTCGACACCTTACATTCCTTCCAAAAAGTAATATTTGATTTGATAAAAGAAATTATTGTATCAACTGTAGTTGCAGTTTGTTAACCAATGTATTCACTTTGTTAACCAATAACTATGTCATCGTTAATAAAAGATGTCATTTTTGCGTACAAGAGTAATTTCCTATCCAAGATGCTATAAAATAGCAACAAGAATTCAAATAGAAAGGTCAATGTAAACTACAAAATGAACAGAGTGACCCATTGAAAAAAAAAAAATCAAGCTCAAGGTTTCTAAAAATTTTGTTCACCAAATTAGTATTGCACATAGTGCTTCAGCTCCTCATGCATAGAGTAGTTGGCAAAATTAATAGGCAATAATTTCCCCTAGACTCTTTCCAGATTAAATTATCGCATAAACCCTATATTTAAAGTAATAAAGTTTGAGGTAGTTTAAAAAATATCAACTCATTTAAAATGTTCAACAAGACGGAAAACAAAAATACATACAACTAGAAATACATATAATCAGCCTCGCTCAATGACAACGATAGAAGTATTTAAAAATTGTATTACGATCCCATAATGTATTTTAAAAAAAATTTATATTAAAGTTTAATGAAAAGCTAATTTTGTCCTTTTTCAAGACTAAAATAGAAATATGATAAAATTATGGAAATAGAAATATGATAAAATTATGGAAGTGCAGGAAATTAATATAAAAATATAGGAAGAATCACTCTATAAAAAGCCGGAGCTTCGTACAAATCAAGCCCATATTTGGACGACATCAAAGCCCAATTTAGTTAATTTTTTCTGCAAATACGTATCAAAATAAACAATAAATTAAATAAAAAAATTTCAGAGTTAAAATCGATTTATATACTACGTTTAACTTCATTTAAAGCTCTCGTTTAACTTCTCCAAAACTAAAATACGTGACTCAATCCAATTCTACAAAGAGTGTATTCAACTAAATTGCAAAGCTATTAAGATACACATGTGTAGGAATAGTCTTTACAAGCAATCCAATGATACAAAATTGACGACAAAAGGCTGTTAAAAGAGAACTCAGAATCACCCCCGACAAGTGCATTTACACCAGGACCTACAATCTGTGTATTGGCAGAATGAATAGCCTGAGATGTGATACCAGGAGAATGTCTAGAATCGACGGATGTCTTTAGGAGGCCTGAAGTTAAGGGGGTGGGTTTCTGGGGTGGCACTCTCATCTTCTTTCCACATTTTTATTGTCTTGTCAGCTTCGCATGTTATAAGCCTTGAACCAGTCATATCATAGGTACAAGCATAAATACCAGCTTCACTGTCGAGTGATCCTGTCGGGAAAGAGGAAATAAAATAGAGTATTAGACTTGTCAATCTCGTGGATGATAGAACTATATAGCATCAAACTAAACATCCAAGAGCGGCCAAACATGCATACCAGGCTGCACAATGGTTTGGGCTTGCTGGAAATTGTGACCACTCTTCCAATCCCAGAACCACATACTGCCATTGTCACCTTCAACCAGGAGAACAAAGGGCATATAGTTTAATGCAAGGGCCACAGAATATCCATGAAAAATTGGGACACGGATTAGTTGAATTTGTTCTATTAAACTTGTTTCCGAATAGAGTTTTAATTTTTTTCCGTACCTCCAGTAACCATCACACCCTCCTCATTGACAGCCATTGCATTGATGATAGTTTTCTGTTGAGAGCTGCAGATAAAGCAGATTAACGAGAAGACACCAGTTATTTCAACAATATTTTTCTAACCAAATCTATCAAGAAGTATAATTGAACTTGAATATTTAGTCAACTGATATAAACAAACTTCCTGATTTTGCTTTTTGTCCCCCAACCTACCCAAGCATTCATTAATGATTCCCTAATAAATAAATTTGGTAACTAAGTTTATGAACTCACAGCATATTGTGCAAAAATTCCCCTTTTGGAAGGGTGAACTTTTTAATATTGTCAGCTGAAGCAGATGCAAAAGATTGCCTGCATCCAACAAAAAACAAACGACAGTGAGAAGATAATAGAATAACAAATTTAAATAGCTATACATATTTTATCATTCTATAAGGATTGATCAACTATATCAAGCACATACTCTTTGGGATGTTGGGCCATTGCTCGAACAGATTTTTTATGGTTTGTGAGAGTTAGCATTGTTTTTCCTGGATGAATGCATCACATGTCAGATTGTGCATAGGAACTTGAAAAAATAAATCTATAAATTACCATATCTTAGGTCCCACATCTTGATGGTAGTGTCGTGTGAACCTGTCACAACTTGGGGATCCTGTAAAAAAGATAAGAGCAGAATAAGGCCTCTGAAGAGCAGGTCAAACAAGGTTAAAACATAGAAAAATTAAGACATCAATCTTAATGACAGTCTGCTTTCACATTAATCATATCAAAGAACCAAGGACTATAAAAATCTGATAATCTGCATGCCAGGAGTACAAAACTTGATAGCATGTATATAGAATATGCAATATTGTGACTCAACTAAATATGAGAAAAAAATGATATAGACAACAGTAGAATCTGCCTACCGTCGGCCGTGTAAACACAGAGCAAACAGTGTTATCATGACCTGAAAGAGCATGAATCTGCATTTTACTACGTATATCCCAAACCTGGAAATTTAGTATTAGCAAAGTATAAATATGAATTTTCCATTGCTCAATAACACCTTTGATAAATATTCTATAATGTAACTGTCAATAAAATCCATACCCGGCAGACAGAATCTCGTCCTCCAGTTAGTAAAACATCAATAGTGGGATGAAGTGCCAAGCAATAAACACCACTCAAATGACCATGATAAGACCTAATAACCTAAAGACAATATCATGTATTTTAGTATCCTGTTATTGGATGGAGTTCCAGCAATTGCTGAAATATTAACCCAAGAAAAATTAATACTGAAATGAAAACTTGACCTTATTCTGTTCAAGATCCCAGCATTTAACTTGTTTATCGTCACCAGCAGAGAACATGTATGTATGCCTGCTGCTAACAGCAAGTCCTGTTAAAAGAAGACATTGTTATTATTACCCTAGCACAATTGCTGCCACCACCAATAAGACTTCTGTACCTTACCTCTAATTTGTTCAATGTGTCCTGTTAATGTGAGCTTTAACACTCCACTGGCCAAGTCCCATATCTGCCCAAAATGAACAACTTCCATCAAAAGTTTTGAAAAGAGCATAAGATCAGGGTAACAACACAACAAATATTTTTTAATAAATAAATAATTGACACAAGGCCTAACTGAAGGAAAAGAGCAACCTCATAAGGTCAAAGTAATTTTGCAAAGGCATTAAATATGCTCTAATTACCAAAAAGAGATATGCAGCACAGATACAAATTTGAAACTGGAAAAGTTTATAAAAAGGAGGGGCAACTGAGATTAAAATATAAACAAAAGTAACCAACAGAATTAACAATTCAACATGATCCACTAAGTTTTCCTTCATACAATCATGCTTTCTCATAACAAGCAACTATAACATGCATTTTGTGATCAAATACCTTGATAGTTCGATCAGCAGAACCAGTACAAAACCATGTGTTACTGGGATCAATTGCAACAGATCTCACCCATCCTAAGTGACCGCTGATGACCTACACAAAACATATCAAGGTTCATATCATTTAACTAAAACTATATCAAAAGCATTACTATTTAAAAGGCCTATTTAAATGAAGTCAGACCTCATTAGAGCAAAAGACTAAAAGAATCAAGACAATAACATAGACACCAATTATTTTTAGATATTATGCCAGAGTTTGAATGGCTGAGATTCAAAATTGAAATTTGCTAAGCTGAATGGAATCACAAATGCTTGAGAAATTGCATTCCTACAGCAAAAAGAACTATATCCAGATACACCACAAAATGGCCTCCAACACTTCAATCGTACGCTTCAAATAGATTTACAGAATTATTCTTCTTTACCATGCAGTGCATGCACAACAATCTTATGAACAAAGGGTGAGCTGTAAGAGCAAGACACATTACAACAAAATACATCTCAATCTAAAACGAATTTAAGAGATAAATGGTTTTCCATATGGCACAACCTAAGCCAACTGAGCTAGGATTATGTTTTGTTGGTCTTTCATCTTCAGACTTCTCTATCATCACAAACCACAGTCGATAGAGTTGTTGACCTTCAAATTCGTAAATAAAGAATATGCTTGAAATAAGTGATACATCTCTCTCTACCGTTGTTGAAGGAATCACAATTATAATTGGGTGGTCAGAAAAATAGACTTTTCAAATTCAACTAAACAACTATGAACTTGAAGAAATATGTTTTGTTTTAAATTCAACTAATTCTAGTGAGCAAATCTTCATATATGTATTTTGTTTTCACTAAAATAAATGAAATAAAAAACGCAAATAAGCTCTAAGATTCCCCCATTTTTGGGGTTGTCCAACAGATCATTTATATAAATGGTAAATCAGGATTTTATTGCTCTACTATATCTAAGCATGTACAACCAAGGTAACCTTGCACTAGTTGTAAGAAAATGGGGGCAGCAGTATGATGGAACTAAGCTGAGATCTTCCTCAGCTAAACTACAAGCTAATGCACTATACATGCTCGATTAAATTTGTCATGGTTCACCTATCTGAGGATGAAAAATGAAAATAAATGATACCAATGTCACTTATACATAATTAAATATTAAGTATAACCAAAACAAGGGTCGAGGTTTGTACCCTGTAGTTCTTCCATGGTGCATGCCATACAGGACGTGGCCATTTACTTGGCATTCTTTCCATCAAAGCAGATGTTGATAAGTTCCTGTAATGTAGAACTCATAGCAGTTTAGTCAAAATGACCATTCGAATGTCAATCCTAAATACATACATACATACAAACCTACATTGGCAGAAAAATGCATAAACATATCAAGAGAAAAAAAACACAAAATAGTGGACAGAACTAACAAAATTAGAATTACACTCTTAGAAAAATATAAGATAACAATGACAGCTACAAGTCACAAATTAACTATCTTGGGATCTCTTTAAGCTATAAAAAGCATCAACAGAAAGCATGAACCTCTCAGAAGAACCAGAGGCAGAAATGACTGCTGTACTTTTGCTCTGAAAGCCAGTATCGTTCCTGTAAAGGAAAGGAAGAACAAAAACATAAAAACCAAAAATGACAATAATTCAAAAACTTAGCATGCTATGTGACACAATTCAAGCTTGAATTTTATAAGCTATTGCTATCCTTTCTACATGGCACAAAATTACAATGCATCTGACTTCATGAAATCATATTAAAATCTCTTAATATATCAAAATGAAAGAAAAGACAAAATGGAACAGTATATTTCTCAACAATGGAATCCCATTTATTTTTCTTTTGAAAATAAAATGTCATTCATTGGCAAACTTCGTCATTGTTCACAGAGTAAACAATTTCTTGTTATAAAACTGAATAGGTTCTTCAAACAATATTTTAGTATTCATGATTCATTATTAAACTTTAGCAAGCAGAATATATGATTCAGATTTTTGCTGCTATATAGACTAATATGTCAGAAATAAATTTTCAAATAATTGAAGAACTGCAAAGAAAAAAAACCTGATAAGCATGAGCCAAACAGACTATTTGTGAGTAAAAAAAGCTCCTCAGGTCCAGATGCAAAAAATTCATGAAGAAATGGAGGAAAATGTTCTTACGGTGTTGTGGATGGCATAGCTGGACCAACAACCAAGGCATTTTGCGATCCTCCTTTCTGAAAATCTTTGGAATCTCTGGGACCTGTTAAATAATAAGAAACAGTATCAACATGTTGACCAGTAACGACATGGTTCTCTTAATTATCGAGGAATAATTACATGGAAAAATGCTGAAAACACTAGAGATAACACACTAAATCAAATTTTCAAGAGATGGGGATTATATTTCGGGGCAAGGCAGAGTTGTAAGAAACATAATATACAAGAAGGAATACCAACCTCTTCCCAAATGTAAAAAGTGTGTACAACATAATTTCATATAACAAACAGTGGGGGAGAAAAACATCAGTTCAAGATTCAAGAATTATGTAAAGGCACACACAACAGAAGTTTGCATTCTTTAAATATATAGCTATACATTATCTGTTTTCATAAACATTTTGTAACAGAGACTACAACAAGGACATCAATTTCAAATCTGCAACCTTGTTCTCAACAAATCTTCTTATGGAGAAATGCTTTTTCCTAACTCCTGGGACTTAGGGTCAGCATGTGCCTACATATTTCACCCTCAAAAACCAAAATATATACTAGAGTAATAAAATACCAGGAAAAACAAATATAGACAGAACTTACTATCCTACTAAGTAAAAACTCACACACACAACAATGTAATACACAGGCATTGGCAATGACATAAGAAACTATAACTTAATCACATACAACAAAAAATTGGCTGAGAAACTACAAACACCCTAAAATCAATTCAAAAACTATCCTACAACTAAATAGCCAATCCACATATCCTTAGACCAGTAAGGCACCTGGAAGAGCAAGAGCATTAGAGGGCCCTGCTTGATGAGCGTGATCCTGTGCAGCAGAATTTACTTGACGAGCAGGCTGATTGGCAGTGCTTTTGATTCCAGCATACTCCACGCTCACCTAAAACACAACTACCACAGTTCACAATCCAAACATTCAAAAGTCCGAAAACACTCGCAATAACCTAATCCACATCCATCTTCGTACCTTACGGTTTAAGGAGAAAACTCAACGAAATGAAATGAAACGAAACTCGCAAGCATTTTAAAGATTCAGATTAAGTAACAACAAGCTAACTAACCTTATGGCTAATGCGAATTTTTTTGCTGCAATAGAAAATTGGAAGCACGAATCAGTGTTGAGTGCGAGAGATTAAATGAGCGAGAAGAAGGCAAAGAAGCGAAACCTCTCGGCATCGGGAGGAGCGAGGTGACCGTGAACGGGAGAGAAGAGATCGAGAGCGCGCTTCAGAGACTTGAAGCTTAGCTTCTTCAGGGACTGTGGCTCCACCGTCTCCACCTCCATCTACGGCGTCGTTTCGGTCTAGGGTTTTACAGAAAAACCACTCTCGGAGGGAATGGTGCTTCGTCTTTCCTTGTTAAAAACATAACACTCTTTTTCTTCTTACATGCCTCAATTGAGTTTTATTTCTTTATTATCTAAAATTAAAATATTATTTTAGATATAATTATTGTTTTATAAAACAATTTGAACATAAATTATTTTAGATATAATTACCTGTTTTACAAATTGTTTGAATTGATACGTTGAATCAACCTATTTTCACAAATCTACTTAATGTAGAGATAAAATGAATTAAAATATTGTATGATGGATTAAAAGATATTAGAATTAATATGTATAAGAAAAACCAAAATCGTTATTTTCAGAAAAAAAATTAACTCACTGGTTAATGATACAAGCAGAGTCACAACTTTTTATATTTATATATGTATATTAAAAAAAAAAAAAAACTACTAGTGATCTAAGTAGAGTTAGATTGGCTAGTGTTACCAACTAAAAAAAAGTTATAATTCACTTTTAAGTCAATGGTTTATGGAACTTTTATTTTTCTCATTTGAAGTATTTTGTTTCTTCACTTTTAAGTCAATTGAAGTATTAAAAAAATATAAATAAAATAAGCTTAGAGGATATATAATTTTACATGATTATTTTTAGGTGAAATAGGTTTTCAATGCATTACATATAATTAAATTTGGTTTTAATCTTTTAATTGTATTAGTTTTAATCCTCGTAATATGTATTTAAATATGTAATGGCATGTTAATTTAAAATAATTATTGATATAACAAAGTTAGATACATTATGTCATCATTAACTGATTAGTAGACAATATAAAAAAATAAATATTTCGAAAACTAAACTCAATAAAATAATTTTGGTGAGTGCTGAAAAAAAGTTAAATATATTTATAAGGACTACAAATATATTGAATTTTCTCAAAATGTCATAAGAAATATTAGCAAATGTTAAAGGGGAGGCATTTTTTAAAATCTCACAATTAGATTTTCCATCAGGCTTTGATATTTTTGCATCAGGGTTTATTACACTTGTTTTAATTTTGAGCTTTGATATGTCATAACAAATTAATAGACTTAGAAATTATGTGTTTTGAAAGGAACAATATCACCTTGGTATTTGATATACATCATTTCTGTACACAGAAGACAATCAAAACTATTCACATTGCTTTTCACTCAAAATGTATATTCATATATTTGCTATAGTCTTCCCTGATGCAAAACTTGTACTTAAGCTAAGCCTTTGGCTGTTGCAATCTTCTTGGCATCACAAGATGGTTTTGCAATGGCATCACAACATTACTGCATTACAGATCCTTTGTTGTAATACTTGGCCAAAGGGTTGGAACATGAAAGGATATGTATGTACAAACTGCAAGTTGCTCTTCCTACAGAGGAATCCAACCCTGTTGATCATATAATTGAGGAGTTTGGATGAGAAAAATGTCACATGTAAGCATTTGTTTTCTTGGAATAAAGAAATAGAAAGAGCTTTTACCTTGATTAGTCCCGTCTCAGTACCACAAAAAATGATGTCATTGGCTGCAAGGATGCTTGTTATCTTGCTTCCTGCTGATATTCTCCCCAACTTTTTTGGTGTCCCTCTCAACCATATCTGGTTTGGGAAGTTAATTTCAGATAAAGAAGTTATCTTTATGTCATTTGTTTAAGGGGTAAAATCAAGGTGAAAATTCAATGGATCAGTTCTGTTGGTAATTTTTGGCATTTTGTCTAAAGTTCTGCTTAAGTACTTGCAGAAAAAGGAAATAACAAAGCAAAACAAAATCAGTTCATTATATGTTCAAGTCCATCAAACCATATTAGATGAAATGGTCCAAAATATATACTTGTGGATATGATTTGATACCAGCATAGAATTGATCATTTTTCATTAGATAAGTTTACCTACCTGAATGTTGTTTGGTGAAGAGCTGGAGATTAGGTACAAGAAGTCTTCTACCACTTCCATGGCCACCACACTATCTCCTTTGTCAGTAAGAATTGAAAGTTTTGGTTTCCTAGTTCTTTTCCATTCCTGTGTAATGCATCCATGTCAGGAGAGATCAAGGTTTTTCTTGAGCTCAGGTTGTAATTCTCACCTTGAATGTTGTGCCTTCAACTTGCTTATTTGCACTGTAGAGCCAGTCTCTATATGCTACTACTGCATTGATGGGCTTACTTTGCTTCCTCCAACTCCTTGTAGGGGGTTTGATCTCAAGTTCACGGTTGTGTGTTGTGGAATACTCCTGAAACAATTTCATGTCATGCTTGCAGTTTATGTGGTTCTGAATGATGTCAAACAACAAAATACTAACCTGTATGCTTGAATCTGTGCATCCAATATATAACTTTCCTTGAGCCACCGTCATGCACTTCACATGCTTGCCTTTGAGAATATCTCTGGTCACTCTTGATTCATTAATCAGCTGAAATGGTTAAAAAGATAAATGAAATAGTCCCAACTTTGGTTATCTGGTTATAGAGAGGATTTGGCGGGCTATGAGCGTGTGATTTTGTTTTCTTCAGTACAACATTTATCTGACAAATCATGGCAAGTTTTGAAGCATCACCTTTAGTCCCTGGCTTTCTGTAATAGCAAAAACTGTTTCACCATGTGTGCGCAAATGATGAATTGGTTCCTTCAATACTATAACTTCAACACATTCCAGCTTTCTCTGGATCATTTTCCACACCTATTTTATGTATTTTATTATAAGATAATCAGTTCATTTTTGTTACTAGAGGTCTTGGTAGAGAAATAGGAAGTGGTGACCTTGTGAAGGGTGTGATCTTACCCTTATGGTTTTATCAGTGGATCCGCTTATGAGGCTGTCAGATGGTTCATAAAGTGAAAGGCATGTCACTGACTTCTTGTGCTCCTTAATGTCCCATATAAGAGTGGCTGAGTGCCCCCTAATATCCCAAACCTATGACTCAATGAATGTCACAACATGATTTAGCATGTACTCTATAGATATAAAATATACACCACATGACATGTGCTTTTTACCTTGATTGTTCCATCTGAATAACCACTGAACAGCAATCCCTTGAAGTAGATGAGGGAGCAAACTGCTAAACTGAAGCTGCAACCTGCCTCAAGGATTTGTGTGTGAACGCAAGAAATACGCTGCTCTTACCACCAACATGATTTGGGTGATGTCAAAAAAATAAACCATTTAGTAGTGCTAACTAAATCAATGGTGGAGCATTAATCATGTTAATTATGGGAAATTTACATAAATTCTGTACTTGTAGAATATTCATGCAAGTGTTAAAACTTAGTACATGAATGAGTACTCACTGATATGTTTGGGAGCAAGAAATCGGCTACTCTATGTAATTCCTCAGCCATCCAAATAACATTTGAAAGGCGCCTTAGTGATTCCTTTACTCCTTCAGATAAATGCATTAGTTTTTGCTTTCCTACATGAAAAACAGTGTCTGACTTAATTGATAATTCTTGATCAAGAAGTACTCTATCATTCATACATTCATTATAAGATTTTTTGTTTAAAATAGAGTAGTGACTTTATTTTTTTCCCCGAGTCAATCCTCTGACACAGTGCTCATTGGGCCGGTGTCAAGTGCAACATAAGAATGAGGAAGACAAACATAGCAAAGATTTCATACTTATAATCAACAGGTAGAAAATGTCTTTGTTTATAACTATTTTGTGTTATTAAGAGGGTATGACATAAACCTTGTTGAGGACAATACCTTTTCCCGAGGAATAATTAAACATGCACATACATGCTAGAAGTCTTTCCTCCAACTCCATCCCAGGATGCAGAAACTGCTCAACTCCACTTAGTATAATCTCAGATGCAGAATAACTGATGCTGTCTGGACTTTTTGATATATGACATCCAAGCCATGCGATTGCTACAAGGCAATCTCTAGAAACCCTCTTTATCTTGCTTCTAAGAGCCCTATCTAAAGTATGGAAGACAGAATCCCCAAGGCTTATGATAAATTTGGCAATTTTACTGCACCACAAATCTGTGCCAGTATCCTGCATGTAATGAAATTTATTAATCTCCTTAAACATGTTACACAGCACGGTTCATGCTGTCATGCATATGCTTTGAGCATGCAGACACACAGCATTTTGGAAGTTTACCTGTAGACTCTGATCCAACCAGTTGAAGTTCATTATCATATTCTGGTGATATGGAGAGGTCAGACCTGTCTTTCTCAACAACCATGCACTTGTATATGGTTCTCCTGTCCAAGCATATGTACCAGCCAGATTTGATAGAATGGATGCAGATAATATCTGCTCTGAGCTTTCTTCTGATGTCATTGCCCTGAGAAGGATCTGCACTGCTTCTTCTCTAAACACAGCTTTATCAGGAGAGTTCTGCATTATAGTTTTGTTTTGTTAGTAATTAAAGGCTTCAAGTTTCACATACTATCTTACCAGAGTCATTTGGTCAAATTATATATATCGAAGTCTAAGATTTTAATGAAAATAAAATTCTAACATCAAGTAATTTCAATTGGTACTGAAAGATATTTTTCAGTGACTTTATACCAAATGTATCATTGAGTGACTTCAAAGTTTACGAACTTCTAATTTGCGAGATCCACATGATATATTCTCCTGTTGACAAATATTTGTGTTGCTCAATATTAATTATGAACACCGTGTAAATTAACTAAATGGAATGGAATTTAATGTTCCTGTATATGACTTAATGTTTTTGTTCCATTGAAAGAGTTTCATGATTGATTTGGGCCTTTGGCCCTCTTCCTCTTGGAAATGATTGAAATTCATGAACTGTAGACTTATATTTTTCTGAATTAACAATTACCAGTATGTCTAACTGAAGCAAAATATTTGCTGCTAAAAGCTGGTGATCAGGTTGTAACTGATGTGCACAGTGCATTAGTATCTGCATAATATTGACGCCTCTTTCTTGCTGCACACGTTGCAGCAGACTAATAGCTGACGATCTGAAAAAAAAAATTGAAAATAGTTACAGAAAACTCTCTGAACAAGGATTGCAACATATATATGAACAAAACATTGGATCAGTTTGTTAAATACAGATATGCTGCAAGTACTACTTAACTACATTCAAATAAAACACGAATTGAAGATACGGTTGCATAGTTATATACCGTGGTATACAAAGGATTTCCTGAAAAAATTCGAGAGCTGTGCATTTGGCTCGGATGTTTTCTGACTGCAAAAGGTGGATAAAGGGAGCAAGTGGAGTGAATTGTGATACATACTTTCTGCACTGGGCATCATATTGCATGCATTTTATAAGAATGGTGGTTAAAGAGAAAAATTCTTCTAGATTATCATTCCTGGCAACTTCTAGAAATCCACTCAGAACATGAGGAGAACTGATGGTAGCCAAATGCATGTTATTTGTGGCATAGTCAAATGAAGTTACTAGCTCTTCAATGATCATCAAGGAAGCTGCATGAGGTGTCAAAAGAAGTGACTCTGGCCTATTCTTGTAACTATTTGAAGTGCATACAATCTCCACTAATGCTGGCAGAAGTTCCAATGTTTTTATATCTATAGGTGAAGGATTTATTAAATAAATTAGAATTGCTGCCTCATGGACATTTTGTTTTAGAGCACTTGCCAGATCACACAACCTTAAACCTTTCTTCTTGACATCTTCTATGATTGACTTGTTCCTTGAAATTATTGTTGTCAGAATAGATACTGATGCCCTTATTTTTCTTTCCTCTTTGGAAGTAGAGATAGCTATTAGCAGCTCATCCAAAATCACATCCTTTAAGGAAGCATAAGTAGCACCTGATGAACTAATCAAGCTCTCATAAATTGATGCAATGTCTACAGTATATTCTTCATCACATTTTCCTAATACCTCTGAATAATGCAGTTCCGTAACTCTCCTTTCTGTCAGTTCTGACAACTCTTGCAGGGAATATCTTCTGGAGTTTGAACAAAGTTCATCAAACTTTCCTAGGCTATACAATCTTTGTATCTCGGAGTTTTCATGACTTTTCTGGCTGGGCCTATGTTTGCAAGTAGGTGTAAATGTTACATGATCAAACAATGTTTTTGGCTGCGATTCATCCTCATTTAGTTCACCCTCTCCAAGACAATTTAAGGCAGTATTTCCAGTTTTATCTCTGTATTTTGAGATAGATAAAGCAATATCTTCTATGGACCTGTTGAATCTACTAGAATCAAGCTTAATTATGCTTCTCTTGTCCAACTGTTCTTGAATGGCATGTTGATGAGCTTGAGGCAAACCAGAGTGTTTTTGTAGCTTCCTGAGAAGGTCAGTTACACGAAATTCAATGAGACAACTATACTATAGTGTAGAGCTACATTAGATTTGAGATGATATTTGAGAAAAACAAGACTGTTAAGGGGCCGAACGAACCAGTTGTGAATTTCTGGTGGTAGATCATCAGCTTTAGTTATTGTGGTTTGTATATAAATTTTTCTGTCATCCACATTTTCCTGGATATGAACAGATATGAGTTAAAAAAAACTTCCTTTTAGCTTATAAGGTCAAAATTTGACAAACAAACATATTCTAAGAGGTTACTTGTCAATAAGAAATCTTTTGAAAAGTTACCACTAACCATGTCCTTTCTGGCTCTAAAATCCTTATAAAATGCATCCACTGATACTGGGGTCTTAGAGTGTGCTTCTATCATCATATCTTTGAAACATTTGATACTTGAAATTGTTTGGTTCTCTTTACTGTGATACTCAACTGACTTAAGTTGTTTAAGGGCCTTCTTATCACCTTCATATTCAGCAATATCCATGAATTGATTTGACTCATGTTCCATTGTATGCATCACATCTTGAGAATCAAGAGGATGAACCTTTTTATACTGCATTCTCATAACATAGAATTTAGAGGAAATGAAAGGGGAACAAGAAAGAAAATTTGTTGATGCATCTATGATCTAACATTGTAAGTTTCCACTTGCACACAATAAAATATGAAAGTGTTTAATTGAAATGAATTTGCCATGCCATTGCCAGTAATAGAAATAAATAAGAACAAAGCTTACCATATTGCAACTTTTCAATCTTGATTCACTGTGAACCGAAGTTGAAGAAACACAGCTAGTATTTGGTACATCCCTGTTCATAATAGTAACTTAATTTTAGACGATACAGTACCATACCAAAAATCTAATGTCTGGACTTCAACAAACAGTATCTTATGTCAGTTTTGTATTTCTTTCCATTGATATTCCTACATCCACAAATGTCTATATTCTGTCTTTAATTATTAGAAAAACACTTATGGATTATGACTGAAATTATTCTATTGCATTCATTAAATGTGTGACATTTCTAACCTATATAACCATTAAAATAAACGGCTTTTTGACGTTTCTCTTCAAACTTAACCATTTGTCTATGGAATAGTACTGTTAGAAAGATGCTTTTAGATGGAACTGTTGTATTAATTACCTAATGGAGAGTGAAAGGGATGGAACAAAATGGGAATGAATGGAATCCCCATCCCATTGTTTGGGCATTTTTACAATGGAATGAAAAATAAATAACTAGTGGTCCCATTCCACACCCACAAATTCGAGAGCAAGAAAAAAAAGAGGTATTCCATTCTATTGTAAACAATTGAACATAGCATCATTATATTCCACCCCTTTTCATCAATTCAAACATAGTCTCAAACTCTACCTCTCAAGTCCTAGAACTTCACGTGGTTTACATTTTTACTGCATACCTTTTTCCTCTTTTAGTTGAAACGTGTCTGAGAGAGAAATGTACTGTTTTGGAACTCTAGTTCATGTGATTGAGTTCACATGAGTCTTTACCAACACTGCAGTGGCTAAAAGTCCCCCCGTGAAACAGAAACTTGAATTTTGCTAAATGCCTAAATCTAATCACTTTTCTAAGCCACACCAAAAAAAACTGCATTTTAAGGTTTTAGATCCTAGTTTTTTTCCTCAAACTATTGGACTTCAGAACACCCCAGGTTCCACTTATTGAGCATTGTTTGAATGTGAATTAATGCTGAAGAACAAGGATTAATCTTACACAGAACGTGGTGATTGTTTGCTACAGTAACTGCGCCACCATGGAGTCTCTCCATAAAGCATGACCTGGTAATACACCAGACACTCCTTGTACCTCCTTGCCACCTCCCTAATTGCTTCATCCATTTCATCCTCAAAAGACACAGATTCCAAACTTCTACTGCTGCAGTTACCCTGCATCATGTGAATGCTCGATTGGGGGAAAAGACTTTCACAAAGTTGTGACGCAAATTCTGTCCAAACAAGCCTTGGTGAGACCAACACTGCTTGGAGAAAATGCAGTGCAGCCTGCCACTCATCTCCCTGCAGCTTCCTAACCACTGAGAGGTAAAAGTAGGAGCAGCACACCAAGTAACGGTTTGGAATTGTGGCTGTGACCTCTTCCTCATCAAGCATTGCTGGCACCTGAAGCATTTGTTCTGAGTTCATTAGCCTGAAGGATCTATCTTCTGGCTGTTGAGCTTGAATGGCAGCCTCAATGCTGTCAATGCCCCAGTAAAGATTAGACAGCACTGACTGCTCAGAGAATTCAAAAAATTCCTGCTTTTGAATCCTTAACTTGGAGGTGCATCTCAATTTTAGACCATTCCTGGTCTTCTCATCTTCCAAGGTGTCTTGAATGAACCTGTTGATAGAAACAAGCACCCATATGTATTTGAGGTCTAACATCTCATATAGCCCTTTTGGAAACAAACTTGTTCAGAAGTAAAGAATCACGTTTAGAACGCAGAAGCTATGACTGTTAGCTTCTTAAAATCACATCTGAAAAGTGAAACAAACTCTAATGATAGTCCTCAGATGGTATCAGTGATGGAGATGAATTTGAAGAGGAAGTGGAAAATGCTGATATTGTTGAGTACTTTGGTGTTGAATATGAGAGAGGAGTTAAAACAAGTTGTGTATGTGATTATATTATAGGTAGAGGTTTAGCATCTGGTAGCAGTTTCCTCCCGTGACTGTTTCTAGCAAAATTCCAAATTTCATTGGACCCTTTAATCTTCTATTGCTTTCAGACAAAAAAGAGACCGTTGTCTTTCCTTCAGTGGGAAAAGTTCCAAAATAATTAACATTATAGTGCTCCACTTCACGTGTACCTTATCACTATGGCTTTTCTTTCTCTCTACGTTTTCTCATTGCCGACTTTCCATCATGCTAAATTCTCGTACATGGTTACATACCCTTGTTCATAAAGTTCAAGTGTATGTATACTTAGTTTGTGTTCAATCATTTATGTGCTGTGCTTCTGCAGTAGACACACACACATCACAGGAAAGAGGTGAAATCTAGTACACGCTAAGAATAGTGTAGGAAAACTAGGTTGTCTTATCATCTTAGGTTGAATTATTTGCTCCCACCAGTGATTCATTTCGTGCTCAGACATGCACAAGCTTTGTGCTAAAGGCCTTGAAAATTTTACATTTACATGCACATTTTTTTTAACATGCATATTCAAATTGCATTCTCAACGTCCGTGTCCTATGAGGACAAAAAATAGCATATATTCTCTTGCAAAACTTTTATTATCTTCTTAGTTTTTGTCAAACTGATCAATCCTTTGAGATGGCACTATTGTAAGATTGTGCTTGGATTTCTGTACCTTTCACCTGTGGTCCTGTGAACATTGAATTGTTGGTAAAAAGAAAAAGAAAACTGTAACATGTCAAGGATAGAGTCACAAGCTTCATTGGGGTTTGAGTTAACAGCTTATTAAGCACTTATTTAGGGTAAACTTAACCAAACACACTTTCTTTAATATGATAAAATAAACCAGATAAGTACCTAATTAGGAAGGTATTTACAACATGATATTTTTATTTTGAAAGTAAAACTATAGGATAAACCACACACGTAAATATTTTTAACTAAAATTTGGTTAACTGATATATTTCAACATACCAACATGCCTCCAAACATGCAAAACAAGTGTAGCACAAATTCTTCTGAAGGTTTCCTTAAATAGAGTTTGTCAGCAATGTAGCAAGTCAATATCATGTTACCCTTTAAACAAGAGTAGAAGAAACATTGGTTTAGTCTGAAATTGAGAATAAGGTCCATTTAAAAGAAACTTACCATTACCACAATTCAGTGACAAACAAAACCATTAGTAGTTGTTATGTCAATTTAGAAGTTGGAAGTATTGCGGTGAAATCTCTCTCATAAACTTGATTCTTTGACAACTGTGTTCTCGTGGCTCCACAGAGAGTATGTTGACCTGTCTGGACAAGATTCATCATGACTTGGAATATGCTGGACCATTTCCTCTATAATCATTCATTCACTGTCATTTCTACTGCAACATTCTGCTTATTCACGGGACATCTAACACAGTTCTACTTTCACAACTTCCTATTATTGTACAACCTTAGTACTGAAAATTATCTCTACTTTTTCTTGTTTAGTTGTTGTTTAATTGGTAAAACAAGTTGTGGATAATATAAGAATGTAGCCGGAATACAATTTGGTTTTTTGTTTTTTACACTATACTAGTCAATCATGTATTATCTGATTAGTGATAATTATGTAATAATCATACTTGGTGTATTATTTTATATGGATCCTCACACAAAATATGTTGTCTTTCTTGTAAGATTCTACTGCAGTTGAATGAAACATTAATTATTCTTTTAGAATATTCATAAATATTTGATGGTTTTTCTAGTAAGTAAAGTGAAAAAGTTTGTGATTGATAGAAATAATATTAAAAACTATATAGTGTATTTGACAAGGAATAAATAAATGGATAAAAACTATATGATGTCATCACCAAGAGTTTTCAGAAGTGTGATGCTTTGTATAATAGGGTGAATTAAGTTTGTTGATTATTTATGCCAAATGTGATATGATATAGCAGGTGTTTCTGAATAAATTATTGTTTCATTTAGTTCTCTAGATTTTATTAATTGATGATGTAAGTTCTTTTGTTAGATTCTTTGATAAACTTTGTTGGTGGCCATGTGAATGTTTCTTTCTTCAATTGTGTTTCAAAAATCAAATCAAACTTATAAACTACACAACCTAAAAAAGTAAAAGAGTATTTTTTTTTTTAAATTTCCCTTAATCAATTTAGATTTTAGAATTTATAAAACTGCATATTATTAGCAAATACGAAGAAAAAAAATGAAGAAAAATGAAAATCAATCACGGTAAGTAAAATAGAAGAAAAAACGAAGATGAAAAACGAAAAACAGAAGAAAAAAAAAAATATCTAATAGGAGAAGTAGAATGAGAGAACACAAACTAAGTAAAAAGTTAAATGAGTTTCAATAAAAATCCAAAAAATTTGGAGATAAGATTTTTGGAGTTTGAGCATATATGGAAGGATGATTTGCATTATACGATGATCTGTGACGAAAAGGACGTGACAGTTGGGAAGTGTTGGAAAAAGCTTTTATTATTTTTTTATTTATTTATTGGAATAATACTGTAAAGCAACTGTCTTCCACAATTAGCCCCAAAACTTTGTCTTATGTCACTTTTTTTTAATTTATGAGTCACTTTATCTAATTCTGAGCATTATTTCTCTATCTTCCTAGTTATATCTAATCTTGTAAAATTTATTTGTAAGTTAAATTTAATCAATTTGTTACATAAATTGAAAAATAAATATTAGATGATAATAATAGTAATAATAAAATGTGAGTACAAATTTTATTAAAATTATTCTTAATTTGAAAATAATATTTAAATAAAAAATCAAAATGCCTCAGTTGAAGAAACAAAAGATTAATACTTACAAGTACAAATGGGTTAAGTTACTTATGGATAATTTAATTTAACTATTTAAAGTTTGAATTTAAGATAAATAAATTTAAGTTTGAATTTAATTTTGATTATAAAAAGGAGTTGAACTCAAACTTATGAGTTTTATTTTTTTTTAGGTTTATGATAGTATAAAGATTGGTAGAAGAATAATAGGAATTGGAGTAAGAAAAGTTCTAATTAGATAATTGAGTAGATTATAATATAAATTAGAGTACTTTTATATAAACTTTTCCCCAAATAATTAAGAGTTTTTTTATAAATTAAAATTAGTTTATACATAAATTAAAAATAAATAAACTATGTTAAAGAATTATAAATTAACTTTTGTGTTTGAGTTAATTTATTTTATCTTTTACAAATATGTCTAGAAAAAATAATGAAGTTACAAATATATAACTAATTAAAAGATAAATAAAAAAGTAAAAGTATAAATAATGAAATCATAGTTGGTAACTATTATTTTTAACAATAAAAAAAATATGATATTTAAAAATAATGAAAAAGTACTAATAATGGTAGCTATCACACAATAGACAGAATTAGACCTAATGTTAAGCATGACAACTTGTAATAATAGTCATGATAATATATACTACAATGATCAATCTAGCTTGTGACGTGTTTGGAAAGGTGTTTAATGAAAAAAAAAATATCAAAGTTAAATAAGTCAAACATAAAAATAAATAATTTTTTTAACAAATCAAATCTAAAACTTAAATTTAATTTTTTTTTCATCAATGAATCAAATCTGAACCCGTGTATTCTTCATGAATCAAACTTAAAATGTAAGTATTAAGTTTAAGTTGTAACGTGTGTGATGACAAAACTGGTGTGTTGTTTTGATGAATATGTTAATCATTGGTGATAAATAAGTTATAATATGCATTCACAAGCTTTGCTTTCTATTCCCTTTGGCCACATGATCTCATTATTGGTTCCATTATTGAGTAAATCCAAAGCTCCTTGGTTTCACTCTAATCATCCAAGTACACTCTTATCAAAATATCAAAGATCTGGAAAATACAATTTGATGTTTAAAAATTTGTTCACTTGATTCACTAAAATGATTTTAGTTTTTTTTTTTTTTACCGTTTAAAAGAGTGATTTAACAGTTTTCAATCCATGTAATCTCACTTAGTGATATCTTAAAAATATTTTTCAAATGCCAAAAACAATGTTTCGTATTTAAGTAAGTTTAACTTAATTTTAACTAATATAATTTAAATTTTCAACTGAAGTAATTTTAACTTAAACATGGTTAAATCAAATTTAACATAATTCAATTTTGAGTATGTTTAAGTTAGCATGAGATAAAGAAATTTTTTCTCATTTTCGATTAAGTCATCTTTTAGCCTAAATTTAATAAGACTATCACGAAATTTTATTAAGATATTTTTTTGCTTGATATTGGCTGAGATATCATTTGATCAATCTTAATTGAGACATTTTTTATTTGTCCAAGTCAATACTTATTTCAATGAATTAAGAATAAATCAAACTTCAATTGATTTTAGTCAATATACCTTTCTATTATTCTCATATACACCTTTTGGTGATTATTTGTCAGGTATGTCTTTTGGTTGGTTTAGATTAATTCACATTCCTCTTTATTTGAGTGAAAAAAATATTTTCATTAACCTTCTTAAGGAAATCTTCAAAATGGACTCAATCAAAGCATTATAAGGGACGGAACTTATAATATAACCAAAAATATTAATTACATGTTTTAAGTAGTATAGTCTCTCAAATAACAATTAGAAAAAAAAAATGTAGTTTTAATTAGTTTTACTTTAAAATTCTAACACGTGAATCATTTAAAAAAAACTAAAATTGGAAAAAGAAAATTGGAGGGACCCATATTTGTTAAAAATTAATGAAGGTGAAAGTGTTGACCCAACTCACATTTTGAGGCAATTAATGTAACAAGACAGCATTGATTGTATCTTCCTCTTAGCCCCATTTCTTTTGTCCACCTCATTAATTCCTTCACATTCTTCTCTATTTTCCTCCCTTTGAGCACATGCAAAGGTAACACCACTTCATTCCATTCCACACACACGATAAATAACATCCACATTTTAATAAGTATCTAAATATTTTTTTTTGAAATTTGGTGGTTTTAATAAAGTTCAATCCTTAAAATATGTATACTAGGGAGAATAGTGTATAAAAAAAAAAGTTATAAAAACATTCCATTCAAAGTATTGTAATGTGAAAGCATTTGTTTGAAATTTTCATTGAAAACTGAAAGATGAGATGATAGGAGTAAAATTGAGGTAGAAAAATGTTAGTGGTTGGCTGGGTTTGCCTTTATCTTTGAAAGCTTTTATAGGTTTCGGAAATTATCAACTTTTTGAGAAGTTCATAACAAGAAGGAAAGTTGTGGAGTCTGGCTTGTGGCAATGAGTTTCTTTTAGATAGTTTAAGAAAAAGTTGAGAAGGTACATGCAAAGTACAAATTTATAAGATAAATTTTTGACAACATTTTTTTTATATATATTTGTATTTAAACTAATTAAAATTTCACGAAGTTATAAATGAACTTTGTTAAGCAGGGAACATGATTTAGGGAGTTTAAGATAAAAATAAATAAATTGTAAATTTTACCTTATGATATAAACTTTTAGGCAAGTATTTCGAAGAGTCAATGACCTTTTCTCATGTTTCGAAATAGTTCATTGTGTATTTTAACAAGTCTTTCTTGTTTTTTAAGATAACTCATAATTTATATAGAATTTTCGATTATAAAAGGCAATGTATACACAACTGCTTACATAATAAAGATTTATTTAATAAATTTATTTATCGAAATGCACCCTTAAGTTTTATCGTTGTTGAAGTACATGTGTCAAACTCTGCAAATTCTAATAAATTAAAATTTGAAAGTACCATCTCGCCTAATTTATATTATCAATGGGATTAATTTTCCCTTATTTTTTATTGGTCGTTTTTTATGATTCTTTTATATTTTCATTTATAATTTATGTTTAATTTAAAAAATAAAAAATAGTACCAATTACTTTTTTATTGATTACGTCTTTGTTTTTATGCAAATCATACAAAGAAAAGATGACATACAAAATATTAAAAAAAAAATAAAGGAAGCAAAGACATATAAAAAATAAATACTCTTATTTAAATAAAAAAGCAGCAATTGTAGTTTTAAAGTTTTAGTATGTAATAACTTATATATAATATGATGATGAAAGGAAAAATGTGTAAAGGAGAAATGAAAATAACAAGTGAAAACATGAATAAAGAAAAATTAAAAAAAAAAAAGATTTGATTATATTGTATCTCATATTACGGACAATGATAAGCCTTATCTTATATACAAGATGGAAAGAATAAAAAATTGAAAAAAATAAAAGAAATAAAAAAAACAACATCAAATGAAATATTAGATGAAATATCACATATTATTAGATGAAATAATAAATTGAAGAGTTTGTTTTAAATTTCTCATAGTCCTTTAAAGTTCTAGGTTGTACAAGTAAATGTTGAACATTCTTAATTTGGACATAAGGTATAGAAGGTAAATAATGATAGAGTTTTGCTTAAAATAATTACTTATTACAAATTGAAGCACATAGGGAGGAGTTTAATTATTTTTTTATGAAACTTTTCTCAAACAATATAATTTGTTTGGTGTGCATTCATAAAGACGGAGTGATTATCACAATAGAGAAGAGTGTATTATACTTCTGAATAGCTTTTAGAAATGATTGAGTGCTTCTATAAATGTCATGATATAAGAGAATAACTAAGATAGGTAATATAAAAAGTGATAGATTGTTGAGAGTCAAGACATCTAGCTCAATCAAAATCACTAAAAGTATTGAACTTAACATCATTGTCTGTAGCTAAAAAAAGACTTTTTCTAAGTGTTTGTTTGATATATCTTAAGATTCAAAAAGAGATTTGATAGTGGATTGTGGTTGGAACAACAACAAACTGACTTAGATGATGAACAACATGAATAATACTAGAAGTGTATTTGTAAGATAAATTAGTCTTTCAACAAGTCTTAGGGATCAATAAAATGTTTGCTAGACATATGAGTGGAGAAGTTCAAATTTTTCTACTTTATCCATATATAAAAGGCTTTTGTCTCATGAAAGGAGAAATTGAATATCGGGCCAAGAAATCATTAAATTATTATAGTGTTTTCAAACATAATAAGAGATATCTTTTTTTCCTGGTTCAACATCCTATCAAAAAATTCAAATTTGTTCTTGACACTTAATATAATAATCATGCACAAGTTTTAAGTGATAGTTATTCAACTCAAGAACATGAAAAACCAGAAATGCAACATGATTTCACTTAGATAAAGATACAAGAAGGAGTTTGTATTGAATTCTCGTACATGATGAAGAAAAAAGAAACAAGAACAATTAAGAAACAGAAAAAAAATTTAAACAATTAAATCAGAGATATGCAGTAGAATTCTTTTAAAAGAAAAACTTTATACCATCTTATATTTATTTATACAAGATAATACTTCAACAGAATGTGCAAAAGAAGAAAAGAAAATAATAAGCACAAACATAGTCAGACATACTAAGAAAAATATTTGAATGAATTATATCTTATATTACGTAAGGTGATAAGTGTTGTTATATATAATAGAAAAACAAATACAAAAACAGACAAAACAAAATGCTGAAAAACAACATCAGACACAACTGCAGAACAACTCAATGATTATCAGTTGAAAATTTTATTTTTAAATTTCTTAGATAATATTAAATAATGGATAAAAAAGAAATTAAAGAAATAATACATACGTGTCCATTTATACGGAAGAGAATTACTTAAACAACTTGTAGCATTCTAAAGTGGAAGTCAATATTAATTAGAAAAAATAAAGAAAAGTGAAGTAGGGATATGTTTTAAGAAGGGGCAAACAAAGGTGGGTGTGTCTACGTTTGAATATGGAAATGGAAAAAGTTGCAGAGAGGATGGTGGTGAACCTCAGATCTAGTGTCGGTTGCATCATCGCCATGCCATGCTTTTCTCTAACTTTTTTACTCTTTACATGCTTTTCATCATGCTTTTCTTTGCTTTCTGTCCTTCCCTATACTATATTTCAACTTTGATGTGGACCCCTCCCTTTTATTTACTAGAGAGCACTATGATTAGATGCCAAAAACCATAATTTTCTTAGGTTTTTTTAGCTCACAAAACGTTTATAAAATACAACGTTGACCATAAAATCTCATCAATTAAAGTAAAAAGGTTACAGTATTTTATTAAATTAAGAAGTTTATAAAAGCCTCAACATGTCGTCTTAAAAGCTTAATTTTGATAAATTGTTACAAAGATGTTTACATGTCAATTAATTAGACATTGTACCAAACTTAAAACAACCATTTGCAAAAATTAACAACTTCAACGCATGTAATAGCATTACAGTATAAAATACTTGTAATGTTACAAATAATTACACTTTCAATACGTTTTAATTGAACTCATTTCTCAAATACTCCCTAAACTAAAGCTTATAAAATTCTTATTAAATTATTTTCTTATACTCCCTAAATTAAAACTTGAAGATGTCGAAACTGGGGAGATCCCATTTCCTGCAGTTATCAGTTATTACCCTTACATTCGTGCCCAAGCTCGGCCCAAGTAACAAAGAAAGAAAACCTGTTTAAGCAATAATCTCGATACTTTTTTTTTTCTAATTTATTATTCTTTCTCTGATTCTAGTCAGACACACATTTTCACAGTCTCCTTCACCACACAAAAATACTTTTCTCTCACAATTTATTACATATAATAGCCACAATAATATCTCTTAAATAACACTGGATACATAAATAATCATTTCTACTAAATCAGTTTTGCACATTTTATGTGGCAGTTCTGTGCAGTTAAGAAAACAAGCGTGTTGCTTAGTTTTCTATAAGGGATCGGCATCAGAGACAACGTAAAAGCAACTATTAGTTGCACTGAAGATAGATCCAAGTACACTACTCTCAAATCAAGAACTAGGTAAAAGCATCAACAAGAGGGGCAAAAAGAATCTCCACACAATAGATCACAGAAGACGCAGTACAAGCCCACAATCCCTCCACCCAAAAAGAAAAATGAAACAAGCTTTTCACCTCCAAACAATATACCCATGTGCATGTTGTTTCTCAATAACTTCTACTGTACTCAATGGGAAGGGTGTTACATTAAACTATGCGCTGATGTACCCAGAAAAACAAGCATAGACACATTGGATTTCCATCTTATATGGTCCTATATTCATCAGAAAAGTGAATTTCATTATTGTTTTCATCTGAAACAATATTTGTCAAAAATTGGTCAACAAATCATATGAATTCTTAAATCACTATACTTGAGGTTTGGGCAGTTCACTAAAAGACCTGAACTGTCTAATAAGGTGCTTTACCGTTACTTAGCCAAGCCTCCGCTTCCCATATCTGGGTATAGCCTTCCTCGGAACCAATTAATTACCATTAAAAAACACCAAAAGACCAGAATTTAAACACGAGTTTCAAGTCAACTGTCAACCAACCATCAGCAACCAAGCATCAAGAAACAATAGGTAAAAACAAGTTTTTGACCGTACAAGAAAGTGACCGGAAAACAAAAACTAGAATCAGTAAAAAACTACAATGTGTCAAAACTGTGTTAAATAATAAAATACCAACTAATGAGCCACTACAGTCGAAAGAGTATGTTGCGTACAAATGTTTGGTAACATGGAACTAGAAAAAAATAAACGTGAAAATGTGTTTGAAGATTTGAATTGCAACTACGTTGGATAATTTAAATCCTTAAAGACGGGTGGGGTGAAATAAGGGAATAAAATCAAAATGCATCCTATTTCTCACATCCCAATCACTTGAGAGTTTCCTATATTGAAAAGAGATCCAGAAAGGGGAACTGCCCGAAATTGAAACTGTATGAGTAAGCAAGAGACCTTAAATTATTATTTTGCCCAGATTTTACACTGGAATGGCTTTACCAGAGTCCAACATTCCATTATCAATCACAGAAAATTAATACTCTTACCGGACAGGAAAGGAAAATTCACAAACCTGGTCAAAATCAAATTCAATCAGATGACTACAAGACTTCCTTAATTGACGTTAATAGTAATCCACATTAATGAAGCAATAGGTTGTTTTCCTTTATCACATATATGCCTACATCAACTATATATAACCTCTAACTCTCAAGTAACCAAGAAAACTCGGATCATGAGCTTGTATTTAAATGTCGAACACTGATGATACTTTTATGACTTTGACTTGTGTAATTATTTGCTGACATGTTCTGCGTCATTAAGAATCGCGTATAGCATAATAGATAATTACATCCACATATCCCTCAAACAATACAAACACATGTTTAAGCATATTCATCAGAGACTTCTTACAGGAAGAAGTGTACACCGAAAGACTGGAAGCTACCCAGTTAGGATACAGCCTATAATAAGAGCCACTTCCAAGGATATATTAGAAATCCTGAAAAATAAAATGTGCACAAAAACTCAGCAAGTGATACAATACTTCCCTAAGCCATGAAAAAGTTACGGTTGCTTGCAGCCACTTATGCTGCAAGGAAAGGAAAGAACAGAAAAGAACTGAGAAAAAGTCCATCAAAAAGTGCTAAAGGAAATACAGCAATTTTGAAAGATGTATCAAAGACTCTTCTTTAAACACCTAAAATAATATGAAGATTTTAATTCGTTCTCATTACTTTTGTCGAGAGGGGGTAGGGATGAGAATTTGCAACAGGCATGGCTTGTCAAGGAACTATAAACAGTACGACTATAAAAAGAAGAGCACGACGGTGACAACATAGAATTGGAATGATAATTGACAACTCAACACAGCCATGGAGAAAAGAGAAATATAAAATGTTCAATTGTGAAGGGAAAAATAGGGATCCTACAACTTCCCGAAAAAGAAAAAGAGTTGTGATTAACAGAATGCTTGATGCCAGAGATTAAGGGAGAAGGGAAGGAATTCAACCAAGGAAGCAAATGTGGAAATGGCACAACCCACTTTTGTTGGACCTAAAGATTTCAAAGCATCATACCATGGATGGACCTGAACAGAGGGGTTTTATCCTCTTGTAGTAGCCACTTTACTTTCTCATTCTGACTTTACACTTCATGTGATCAAACTTAACGTAAGTATCATCACTATTTATACTAACAAAGGAACCAAGTCGTTAAGAAACATTAATTATATTCATTTTTGTTAGTTTATCAAATAAATTATGTTTAAAATACTTTAAGTTTGCACACCATTAAAACAATCAATCCTGAAAGAAGAGTCACAAGCGTTCCCCCTTTTAGTTTAATATCCACTCAAGCCCTTCCTTTTCTTTTCCTTATACTCCACACCAAATAAACATTACTAAATAGAAATATACAGAAGTGAAGAGTCGATGTGTGGGCAGGTGTCTGTGGCTCTAATGATCACTCAGAAAATAGAGACACTCCATGTGTCACGGAATGGCCGGAAACCAGGCTAGGAACTTTTGTGGCTCAGATTTTCTGCTGAGACTTCTGTGCTGAAAGTTACTGCAATTAACACCTTAATGACAATCACTCTAGAGTATATCTTGGTGGCAAAGGACACATGATACAAGAGTTCAAGATTTTTTTGAAACTCTTAAGGCAGAATAGTTGAGATTAAACCATGAAGGATGGTTATCTTTAACACCTTAATGAAATAAAGTGTGTTTGATAGAAGTAGAGTGTAAAATTTACTAGATACAAACCACTATCAATCTTATCTCATGCCTCTATCCTGGTCATATGTGAACATAGCAAATAAGACTGATAAACATCAGAATCATAAGAGCTCTAATGCACTAATAGTGCGTTTGGACAGAAGTGTTTATAGAGGGGAGATACCAAATAAGAGTTTAGTTGTTGATTTTGTTATTTTAGTTCATGGTCCTAGTTATATGCAAATATGAGGGGTTTTCTTCTCTTTCCTTGACAGGTCTTTTAATCCTATGCATTGTATCAGAGCTCTATAACGACATCTGATTTGTATATGGGTTGACTACTCCTTGTACCTCATTCATCAATATATCTTTCTCTTTGCCTATTAAAAAAACTCTCACCTATTTGCCTTTCCTCCCATCCGAGTTATGAAACAAGAGGAAATCTATCAACAGTAGCTTATCTATCCCTTCCTTGCCCTTCTTTACTGTTGATAACTGAAACCAAAGCAAAAACTTCTCAGTATCTTGCCAATTTGGGCACAAAAATTAGAATCCCCCCTCCACCTCACTTTGGAGGAAGATCTGTAAAATGGACAGGCTGAATAGTGATCATAAGAATAAACAGAGGAAGAGGACTCTCCCACATACACAGGGCTCTTGGCCCTCTGATCATGCATAAATGAACCAGTATGGGTGGGGGATATACTTATAAGGATAAAGGGGAGCAGAAGTAAAGTTTTTTTAATCAGAAGGTAGTTCTTTTGCATTATTTTCTATGAATTTTTATTAAAAATAGCCTTTTCTGTTCCAAGTTGTTTAATCTAGAAAATTATGGATTTTGATAGATAGCCATGTTGAATTCTTGTACGATGGTTCACTTTTAGTTTCCTTTGGTGCCAGCTTTATTAATAAAAGATTTTTTTAAGTTGGACAGAAAAATTTGGATTTGATCGATAACCCAGGTTGAGCTCTTGCACAAACGGCTTGGAAATTTTCGCTGTTTGTCCTAAGTTGTTTTGGGTGCCCACTTTCATTTATTTAGACAATTTTTTAGTTTTGAGTGACAATTAGATAACAGTGACAAATTCATGCATGCGCTGATTGAAAATGTTGTGTTTGTTGCTTCTGATTCACCCATCTTGCTTCGGAAGGATTGTTAGTCCTGTCATCTGTGGCTCCAAACTTGGTCTCTGAAATACTCATCAGTCACGAATATTCTTAGTCCTTGTGATCCAAGATTAACTGGGTTGAATATATGCAGGAATTTCATGTTTTCTTCGCGTGTATGCAACTATGCATAGCTGCTGTGCTTAATTTCTGGAAGATATGGTCCTCCCCAAGGTGGTAAAACTGTATACAGGGATTTCTTGTTGCTGTTCAGCATAACCAAATATACCTTCTTCGTGTTGGTTACAAGACATTTCTTACTAGACCCTTTTCAAAAAGGTGAAATACTTTTTTTTTTTATATTAATTTCTTAGGTCTTTCCCCTAACTTTCTTTAAGCTCAAAACAATCATAATCCAACAAAAAACAATGATAAATAAACACATTTCAATCCATTGAAAAACTAACCTAATTCGATCAATTCCTCGACCGAAACAAAGTGAATAGACAAAAAGATACCTTCACGCCATGACTGCAAAGTTGTGCAGCTTATCACAGTGAGGAGTAGGCAGATTCCTATTCCAACTCCGTCTCTGCATCTCCACCTGACAGTATCTCCGAAGCATACTCCTGTAGTCCTTTATCACACTTTCCTCAATGGCCACACGAGCATCACTCCCCACCGGATAATTTGCATCAAACGCCTGCGATTTCACGAAGTACTGCACCCCGTGCAGCTCGGTCGTTTTCGGAATCTGGTAGTTGTAATGCTTGTGCAAGGAAAACTCAGGCTCAGAAAACGGCAAGTACGCGAGCAGAACAATGATCAAAAACGGCAAAAGCTGAATCAGAAGCATAACATTGTGATGCCTCCCTCCCGATCCAGCATTAACCTCAGGCCTATGGGGATTCCCCATGCCACGGGGCCTGAAAACGTGGTTCCTCCCAAACACATCGGAGTGTCCGAAGAAAGCCCTAAACACCTCGTCGGGATCGAACTCGTCTTCGAAGAAATCGCGCGCCGTGGTCGGCGTCGTCGTTCTTCTCCTCCTCCGCCGGAAAGCGTTCACCTCGCCGTGGTCGAAATCATCGACGCTTCCGGTCTGGTCGTACACCCTTCTAGAACCGTCGTCGCTCAAACACTTGAAAGCCTTCGAGACCTTCTTGAACGCGTCTTCCGAGCCTGGCGCTTTGTTCTTATCGGGATGAACCTTCAGCGAGAGCTTCCGATACGCTTTCCGTATCTCTTCGACGGAGCAACTCTTCTCCAATCCAAGAATCGCGTAGTAGTCGCTCTTTCCTTTGATTTCCCTAATCAACTGAACGTTCTCCTGCGTGTAACTCACTTGACTCCTCTCCCCGTTCAAACCCTCGCGCCGCGAAGGAGTGTCGGTGTTCGGCGCGGCATGAGCGGCAGCTGCGGAGGGCTGAGAATCGAGGCGCTCGCACTTTTGGAGCAACGATTGAATCGGCAAATCGCCGTTGAGCCGCTGAGCGATTTTGATGAATTTGACGGCGCGGTCTTTGTTCCCCGACGCGATTGCTTCCTCGGCGATCCGAACGCAGCGCAATGCTTCGTCCTTGTTCCCTTCCATGGCGGAAACAGCTACTTCCCTAACTAACTCGGAATTTGAGTGGAGCTGTGGCACATGGTTAATGAAATCGGTTGAGCAAAACCTAATTGGAATAAATTAAGGAAGAGGGGAATTAAACGTTGCTGTGATGTGATTTTTTTTGCGATGAAATGGAAAGTGAGCAACGATAAACACGAATTGGGAGTGAAGAGAGAAACTAAACTAGTTATACCAAAACTCTTTGTGGAAGAACTTTCGGTTTTATACTGGTAAGTCATTTATATTGAGTATGGTTACCAGATTAATTATGTAAACTTTTTTAAAAAATTATCTTAAATGATTAAAATATAATAAGCGAAATTGTATTTAATTATTGATAGTGTTTTGACCATGATTTATAATATGATTGAAGTTATTGAGAAGTTTGACTGTGGGTAACTTGATTTGGTATATGATTGATATATTATAAATTTGCTTACTATGATATACGATTAATTGAAATAATATGGTTTCACCTTGAATTGGAAGATCACCCATCAATGTTGTGTCACCGAATAGACTAAGGAACATGAAATGTGGCCCATCTACATGACCAGAAAAATTATTAAAGCTCAACTCGTCACTCTGAATTTTTGTTGCTGTTGTGGGTGTGAGGTTAAGGGCTACATGGCAAGTATAGGTTGCTTTGTTTGTCTGTGTTGGGCGTCCTATGATTGGTTGGTTGGTTTGCAGCACTGTTCATAATGATTTTGTACTTACGTGTTATTTCATATTTGTGGCCCTATCTTATGTGTTGTTCAGATGTTATTTCATGAAGGAATTTTTGTACATGGTGTGGGTAAATGTAAATGAACCATTGACTCAGTTAATTTTATGAATCGTATTGTCACTTGCATTGGAGAGGAAAGGATTGGCATCTTAAAGAGCACATGGACAAAAAAATTAAATTCAAGCAGGAGGGATTATATTGTAGAGATTTGTGGTAGCTTGTCTATGTGAAATCTTTGGTGGAACTCGAGAAAAATTGGAAAAACGGAAGAGGTTCTACTTATGGTTTTTTGTAATGTTTTCTTCGACTGATGATCACCCTCTTGGTTTATCAAACTGTGCTGATCTATTAAATTATGTTCTGAAATTAACAGAATGATAAAATATCAATATTGAGTGGGGAGATCACCATTCGATAACGGTTCCCCCTTTGGAAATTGTGATTTTATTGCTGAGAAACTAATGTTATAAAGAAGCAAGAAACAAAAGTAGTTGTTAGATCTAGTGCCAAAATTGAGTATGGTTACCAGATTAAGTATGACTTCACAACTTCTCCAACAACTAAAATGGTTATGCAACAACGAAGTTGCTATGCATATCATCAAATCTAGTCTTGCGTGAGGAACTTAATAACTAAAGATTTATTGTCACTTTGTGACAGTAAGTTTTCACGAGAAATTATCATTGACTTGGTCAGTTTCGGTGACCATCGTGTTGAGTTAGTCCTTCAAGGAATCTCATGTTGATGACATATATATGATTTGATTTTGCATAAATAAAGAAAATAAATAAAGAAATATACGCAGTTAGCAATCAAATATCATATCCTTTTAGTTATTCTTATGTATTCTTAACTTTTATTATTATAACTGTTAGTACAAGTGGATAACTAATTGTATTTGATGAAGTCAACCATGTGCGAAGAAGTTCAAGACCTATGATCATATGTGGAATGCATGAAGATTCATGAAGATTTGAAGCTTGGTCTAGAACTTAGGAATGTGGTTGAGGTAAGTATGATTCAACTTAGCATGATGTGCATTTGTTAATCATTAATAAGCTCCAACAATTTAAAAAGCTGATTTAAACAAATGTTTTTGAAATAATCACAAAAATCAGATTTTTGTATTTTAAG
>Ga0099825_1000149_pt1 | contig 55908 bp, 22 predicted proteins | sample SiratroredBW_FD_76838 | JGI IMG/M metagenome (GOLD analysis project Ga0099825, IMG submission 76838) | Root nodule microbial communities of legume samples collected from California, USA - Siratro red BW | ecosystem: Host-associated > Plants > Roots > Nodule | place: USA: California | collected...
TAAATATATATATATATATATATATATATATATATATATATATATATATATATATATATACACACACACACATAATAATAATAATAAAAAAAAAACTAACAACAATCCTAAAGTAAAATGGAGAAATGAATAAAGTACTTATATTAATTACATCCTTCAAAGAATAGTATCCAACTTCAACTTTGATTACGTCTAATCAAGTGAACCAATTTTTTAATATTACAAATAAAGTTTTTTTTGTTAATGTAATTAATAACTAATAGTGGATTAAAAATTCTGCTTTAAAACTGAAAATTAAAATTTAATTATCGTGCTCGGATCGTGTAAAATTTAAACATCTAATCAAAATGCTCCTATAGTGTAAAATATACAGGGTTAATCGATAAAAAAATGTCCTTGGTATAATTTAAAAAAAATGATTATCATAAAAAAATAATAAACTTAGCTCTATGGTGTAAAATTTATCCGTTTAATCAATAAAAATCTCTCCATAGTCTATTTTTTAAAATAATTATTATAAAAGCCGTTTTGTCATACTTAAATGAAAATGTAAAATTATCTTAACATAACTAGTTAGAATATATACTTTAATTTTTTTTACTCATTAATGGATAAAAAGGCATAGTTCCATATTATGACCAACATTTAGTGTAAATACAAGATTGAAAAGCTATAGTAATATATACCAATTGCAGAAGAAAAATCAGGAGAGCCAAAAATAGGTGAGCATGATGCGAGATTGGGTGAATGATGTGAGTTATTTTATAAGAGAAAATATTTGACAATGGTACTAAGTTTTAATTAGATGTGTATATTTCAAGTTGACTTTGAAAATAATATGAAAGGTTCCAACTAAAGTATTTAACTTGTACCATAAGGCATCCCATGCTTTCATGCACAAAATCAATGCTTACAGAAACTATCGTTCATATGGAAGGGAAGGGAAGAAAGTGATGGATAAAAGGGAGATGAAGAAAAGAAAAAGAAACATCGTTTGACAAATATCACCCACCAACCCCTTTACCATAAAATATTACACACAAAACTTATAACAACAAAATTAAAAAAGCAAAGTCCACACCCATTATCAATTATTTATTTATTTTCTACCAACACAACAGAAGAAGAAGAACCATGCACGCACTTTCACCTAATTAAATTAAAATTACTATTGACTTGTTTTGCCACCGTAACTATTGCGGCATATTAATTCAAGTGAGTTAGGGTTTCCTTTTTGGAGACTCATCCAATTGTGGAATATTTATCATTCAGTCTTCGTTGGGAAAATAGCACCATCACTTGTTAGAACTCCACCTACTCGCACTATCTCTTTTCACATTTTCTTTTCTTATAAAGACCAATAATTATACAAGGTAAATTATTTTTTTCTACCATTTTAAACTATCAGAAACTCAATTATACGAATGGTAAAAGATAAAAGTTATTTATATATTTTTTAGTTTACACCTAATTAAAAATGCTTACAAATTTAGGTGCACTGATATATACAACAACTAAAACAGTCCTGTGCTAAATCATTCTATAAGGACTTGGTCTTTTGTGTTGAACTTGAGGGAAGGGAAGATGGAGTAGAAATATAATGTGACTGTTTCAAAATAATAAACTATAATATCAACGGCAATACAAAAACAATCGAAAATTGCAATTATTTTTTTTACCGTCTAAATTACGTAGTTTGCTAGTAATTCTATAGTCATTACAATTATTCTATTTCCAATAATTTTCTTGAAGCCTATTGGAAAAGTCTTTTAGACTAAAACATTGGCCACAAGTGGTGGTCAAACGTGATGAAGTCAATCGTAAGTGAAAAAAACGCAATGACGTGAAAGAAAAGAGACCATACAATTTTCAGGTGGCGGAGGACTTAATAACAAATTTTTTTTTTTTTTATGTTTAAGGTTATAGTATAATATTAAGAAATATTTGATATAAATATCTTTATTTAATATTTCCATTTTTAATTATTAGCCCATGCTGAACATAAGATAACTACTGTATTTAATATATAGAACACTAAAAAAAATTGAGAATTATAAAATATGAAAAGAATATTGGTTTTTTTAGTGATGACTAAGGTATTTTTTTTAGACAGATGATTTTATCTGAATTTTTAACTTTCAAAATGCGGCTATATTTCGTGATTTGCACTTTTAAATGTTCACATGTGCTTGATAGAGACTTTAATGATTCCTTTTGTCCCACTAATTTTCATCTTTACCACTGCAGGGACGAATCGATTTCATTTTTTCAATATGTTATATTAGTAATTTTTTAAAAATATTAGAAAATGTATTTAAATAAGAATTTATAATTATCATATTACTCCGATGATTAAAATTAATGTTCCACCCTATATTATCTGGCCAGATGTCCACTTCATTATACATTAAAGTTAACTAGAAATTAATTCAAATTGAATCATTTCATGAATTAAAAAACATGTAGAATCATAGTTTATATAATCACATTTTCTATTTTTTTTCTATATAATTGATTGACAAATGAATTTGATTTAGTAAGCTACATGTTCGTGGTTAATTAATGATATATTACTGATTTAAATAAAATTAAGCTTCAACTGCGTGGTTGATTATATATTATTTATTTCAATAAAATTGTCGAACAACATCCAATGGAATTATATGAACAGAGAGAAAAGAATTTTATAAATTACGCAGGGAAGGATGTAAAATTTTAAAAAATCCTGTTTTCCATTTTTTTTAGCTAAACACATTATATGAAAAATTATATTGTTTTGCATTTTTTTTAAAAGGTTAAATAAGAGATGAGAAAACAAGAAACATAAACGTGAAATCAATATTAATATGATGACATAAGAATGACCAGAATTTATGTTAGGTACAAGTTTCTTTTGCAGGATCAATTTAAAAATGGGTAACCAAGTTCTGAAATTAATAACAGAGGATTGCAAATTTTTCTTACCAATATTATTAGATGATCAGAAAAGTCTTTCTCTAATACTCACTGAAATTTTCTATTGAGAGAAATAATTACACATCAAAGAGATTATATCCTTCAGTTTTGATTAATTGATGCAATTTTTCTTCTTTTTTAAACGGAAATGTTTTAACTAATGAATAAGTTTTAAAAAAAGTTGAAAACTTCTTTCATCTGTAATATATATAACGAAATTACCACTGTTTACATGAAATAATTTTCTATTTTACTTTTAATAATATATATTATCTCTAACAAAGCCTAATACATGCACTAGAAAGCCTGATAAACACTTTGCTATTAAATAAATTTTATGTCATAATGTCAGATCCACTAAATGAAATGCGCCCAACTTTGTATTTAATCATTTTAATTAATACTAAAACGTATTGAATAATGTGCTGATAATATTTTCATATACATTGTTAGAAATTGAACTCATGGTAATGTGATTAAGGAGATAATTTATTCATGTTACAGATACCATACATAAAAGTTCAGAAAAAAAAAAAAGAAATAAAGAGAGAGATATGCAGAATTTGGGGATAGGTGGGCTTCTAGAAGACCATTACGTAAAAGGCCCAAATAGGGTAGTGGGCCATGAAAAGCCTCGAAGTCAATGCTCACCAACTCCCATGTTTCCAAAAGAATTTGGTTATTGCTTACACATATAAATGAAGAAACTAATGCTACTTTTTAATGTTGTTAATTGTTATTGAAGTCTCCAATTTCTTTGCTATACTTCACTTTCTCACATATGACATATAACTTCCTCCTTTAATCAATTATATGCTGTAAAGTTCAAGTGGTTTGCATTCATGTCCACTTAATTGCCTTTCAATCCTTTTCCCAAACTTTCCATTTCTCCATTGTCCCTGGATTCTCTTGCTACCACGTGCAACTAAAAACTAATAATCATTTTCTTCTTAAACTAATTATCATCAGTGTAAGCTAAACTTCTGGTATGCACACTCACTTTTTTCTGTATAACTTTAAATTTAAAAATGACTCATGACAATACAATTATGTTATATGTTTTTTTGCTTTTCTCATTTTGTTTGTGTGGTGTCTATGGTAAAATGAGATTGTTATTCATTATTGGAATACTAACGATAAGGATCAAGTCTCGTAAAATTTCTAGATTTTGATACACAATACTTGTTTTTTAACCTTTAAAAATCTACTCCCTCATATAAGATTATAAATGCTGTGTTTTTTTTTTTTAAATAAAAATGTTACAATAATATTTTTTAAAATGCATTTGTTTGCATATAATATATAATTTCAAGTCATGACACTGATTTTGTATACCTTTTGGATTAGATCCACACTAATTTAATATAATAAAATTTCAGTAAATTTAATTGACCGAAATTGGATTAATTTTAAATTTGATTTTTTTTTTTAACTTCAATTCTTCAGGTTTGAGGCTTAAGAACTTAATACCCTCAAAATCAAATTCACACCAAATTTGATCGACTAAAAACTAATCCAATAAATTCAATTTACAAATTTTAATATGGTAAATTTGATTAAACTCAACCACGTTTAACCAAATGTTCTAAAATACTTAAGGATCAGAAAATAATAGCAAAAATTAAGTCAATATTTCTAAATTTTGCGAGAGATGGCTAGAGTTGGTAAAATTCATCATGTGATTCAGTTAGTCGAACCAAAAGAGTTTACATATGTTAATATAACTTAACTCTTTTTTTTTAACTATAAATCTTTAGATTTAACCTAAGCATATGTTAGGCCAATTAGTCGGACTTGACTTAAAAGATAAAAATAATTTATGTATTTTTAAATTTTAAGTCAAATGAATCCACTGGTGAACCAATTTAATTTAGATCAAAATTTTAACTGTCTAGTTGAAAGTACTTTTCAAACTATTTGAGTTATTTGAGTTGTGAATTCTAAAAGTGACTAATTACACATATTTATGAAACCCATTGACTCAGGGGAGACATTCACGAAAACAAATGTTTCACCAAAAGCTGTAGTGTAGATCTTTTATGAAGTTTCCATTTTATAAAAATCATTTTCTTGTATATGAATGAAATAATGTATTTATTTTATTAGTTTTGAGAAGTTATGAAGAAAAAAATGCATAACTTACATAAAATTCAGTTTGTCTGCCCATTATTATAGCATTTTTATTCTCAAACATATATATTGTTCTATAAGAGCTAGAGAGCGGTACTTATAAAATAAGTTTTTATAGACACTAAACCTTAATTTATTAAACCGACATTTGAACAAGTTTACGGTTTTTATAGAGACTAAACCATACGTTAACCTCTTTTTATGTTCAAGTTGTATTAAGGTAACTAGGACATTCTCTTTGTTCTTTTTCAAGCATTATTATTATAAAGTTTGTCTTGTCAAGAAACTAATAACCCCAAGATGGTTAATGATGGACTTTGGTTCTTTCGAGAGAATGAAGCTCTTTTTCTTACCTTTATATCGGAAGCAATCATTGTTTGGTTATACAAATTCATACCTATGTTTATGTATGAGAATGAGAGGATGGAAAATGTTGAACCATTAATTTGGAAGCCCTTTCCAAAAGCATTTGATTAGAGCACACATGTCATTGTTACACGATATCATCGACTCAGTGGAAGGAAATGGCCACATAAAATATTCAAGTCGCATAATGTTATGTTCAAAAGTGAACCGTGAAAACCATTACTGGGGCACCATAATCTAGAAAAAAACTACCTACTTACGGCTATGCATTGAGGTTCCAATACTGATTAAATTAAAATGTTTGTGTTTTCCTTTTGAAAGTTGATAGGGCAAATACGACATGTAAAATGAAGTGAGCAACCGTGAGAATAATGTCTGCAATTTCTACATAATAGATACTTTCAATTGTTAAGGAGATCTAGATGTACAAATTACCAATTTGAATATTTAAATGTTTGAGATAGATGCTATCACTTTTAAACTCTTCTCTTTTTTAATCTTCTATCTTTTGTTTTTGATATAAATAGTTTTTATTTTTTTTTCATTTGTTAGATAGACTGTTGTTTTACTGGTTAATGTTTGGTATAGGTGTAGACAGTCTCTGTTTGGTATAGACAATTTTTGTTTGACTCTTTTAATGCTCCGTACAGATATAGACAGTCTTTGTTTGACTCGTTTAATGCTTGGTACAAATATAGACAGTCTTTGTTTGATTCATTTAATGCTTATCTTATATGTGTAGACCATCTTTGGTTTGACCTGTTTCATGTTTGGTATAGGGTAAACAGTCATTTTAATGCTTAATGTAGGAGTAAATGATCATCTTCTAATGCTCTAAGTTTAGTCTGTCTAATATTTAATGTAGAAGTTTTTTGTTTGACCATCTAATGCTTCAGTAAACAGTCTTTGTTTGACTCGTTTAATACTTGGTACAAGTGTAGACAGTCTTTGTTTGATTCCTTTAATGCTTGTCTTATATGTAGACGATCTTTTGTTTGACCTGTTTCATGTTTGGTATAGGGTAGTCATTTTAATGCTTAATGTACGAGTAAATGATCATCTTTTAGTGTTCTTCTAAGTGTAGTCCGTCTAATATTTGAGGTAAAAAATTTTTGTTTGACTATCTAATGTTTCAGTAAACAGTCTTTGTTTGACAGTCTATCTCCCAATCTAGTATTTTTATCTTTTCTACTATGTATATTAGTTTTTTTTTTCTTTTTTTGTAAATAGTGGATAACATTCTTCCTTTTGCTCTATTTTGTGGTTTTTTTTTTAGTTTTTCTTGATTTTTTCTAAAATTCATATCAATTAGAGATAAAGTTAATTTATAAGATATAAATAACTGTAAATTTTATTTTACAAATTAATTTTATAAAATTAAGTTAAACTTAAAATCTATTTCTTAAAATAATATTAAAATTCATTCTAATAAAATTGAATAAGTTTATCATACTACCCATTATCAAATTGCTATCAATTTATAAGGTTGGGTTATTAAATTTAAAGTCCACTTTTAGAAAATAAATTCATATTAAATTTAAATCTACAAAACTATTTTTATAGGTGAATTTTGGTGTGAGATATTTGGCAATGATGGTAAGTGATGCCGGTATTGGAGAATGAATATAAAGTAATATTAAGACTTTGCAAAGTTTGAAAAGGTCCATGTTTAAACGTAGTCTACGCGTTTTCGTGGACGTATCGTTGAGATGAATTTGTAAAGATTTGCATGAAGCAAGACTTGTGTTCTTCCGAGGGTCTCACAAAGTCAAAGATAATAAAAACAAACTTGTCACTACCTAATCAGTACAAAAGTGTTTTCTTCAATGTGAACCCGCGCGTCATAAAATGGCCTTATCTTCCAAATACAAAATGATGGAATAACACTGCTTTACAATTTTAATACTTCCATCTCAAATATATATAAAAGAAATGTAAGTTTGACATATTAAATATATACATACTTTAATTATTTCGCCAATATTTAATATCATAATTTCAAACACTCTCAAGTTAATGTAAAAAATGGGTCATTTCAAGAAAAAAATTAAGAGTACTTTTAAGATTGTGACTTTTTCATCTAAAGTCAATAAAATTAAATAAATTTAACTTACATTTTTAATTAATATGAATTATATATTTGTAGGTGTAATATATATATATATTATTACTTCGCAGATTTTATTTTATTTTAATAAATTCTAAGCCGTTTTAATGCAGCGCTTTTTAGTCTGTAACAATGGTCGGACTAATTAAAGTTAGAACTATGGTCTAATAAAGCTTACCCAAACCTAATGAAACATTTCTTAGGATTTATTTAGAAAAGTAGTTTAATTAATATTTATGTTGATGAATTCTTATCATATAAAAGCTTGCATTATAAACATTTAAAATTCAATAAATTTTACTTTTTAATATATATTAATAAGCGTTTACATAATTTTAAAATATTTGAATATGAATTGCTACATAAATACTTATAAGTTGTTGTCTTTTTTCTAAAAATTAATAATATCAAATCCTAATTGAAAATAAATTTACAATTTTTAGAAATCAATGTTTATTTATTTGGATAAATAAATAAATAATAAAATATGAAATTGGAGGGAACAATGAAAAAGAATATCATAGTATTTATTTTAGTTTAGTTTTATATCATATGGGAAAATATTGATATAAAATTATCATATTATGAGTTGTTTTAATATTAAGTACCAAGTGAAATTAGATATAATTATGAAATGTTAATAAATAATATATGAATTGATTTTTTTTTGGGAAATTTGACTCTTTCAATTATTTCGTCAAGCTCCGCGATACTTGGATTGGGCTTTAAAGTAATATAATATTTGAGTTACTATAATCTTACTTTATTATTTTGCTCATGACTGCATTTGTAAGCATCTGATTTTTTTTAAAAAGATTTTTGTATTTTTATATACTAAAAAATTCAAAGAAAAGGATTAAAAACTTTTCTGAAATGATAAATTTACAAATTGAGTCAAATAAGGAGAAAATTACAGCTTCTAAGTTGGACTGAACCGGTAAAAAAAGGTTGGGCCAGGCTTTGTTGTATATATCCATCTTTTCACTTAATCAATCATATTTAACTCATTTCAAGTTCATTTATAGTATTTGAGCATTGTTTGAAAATATATATATATATATACGCCATGTGTTGAGTTAGAGGCAGATTAGTAATTTTATAATACTTAACAATTAAAAATGTAATTGATAACATAAAGTTATGCGGTTGTATTTGTTTAGTTTTGACTCTTTCGATAGAGATGGACTATATTTATCTTTTATGTTATCCTCTTCTTTGTGTTATGTGCTAGTACTTTGTCTTATATTACTAGTTTTTTTTTTTATTTTTTATATATCATCGACCAAAAAGTGCAATGTTATTATTCACTTTAGAGAATTATAATCCTAAGATATCTGTATAATAGAATTAGTCACTTTACCTTTTTTAGTAAAAAAATGCTATTGTTTTTATTTCTTTATTTTTCTCTCCCCTTCCCTTTTCTTTTTGCGTGCAAAATGTATGAAAGATCCATAAACCGAATGTTGGCCATATTTGCTTTGCACCGAAGCCACTTAGCATAATTTCATAACACAAGCAATTATTTAACTAGCCGGTGTAACAAAGCTTAGTTAAGGTGTTTTTTCTTTTATATCACAATAATAAAGTTTTAATCTAGCAATTCAAGCATACTGCTTCAATCTCCAATATGCAGTATAACAAATTTTCTTTTGATATATGTGTCCACTTTGGGTTCTTCTTTGCATTCTAGTGATTTTTATGTTACCATTAAGAATAATATCCAGGGTGACTAGATCAGGATATAATAATCGTTTAGTGATCAACAGAATATATTTTTTTCATCATTTTATTTATTATATCCTATTTTCATGACCTACTTTTTATTAAGAAGGAATTCTTATAACTATATATCTTTTTCTTCCTTTCACCACTACCATTCTACAATTATTGTCACTTATACTCTTTAATATTTTCATCATTTCTTCTTTTTTCTATTGTTTTGAGGTAATCATTATATGACCTGTATTAGTAATGTAAACAACTAACATTTTTAAGATACAAGTTATAATAAAAAATATTCTGATATGATAAGGTGCATAAAATTCAAAACACTTCGTGATATGATATTTGTATAAAAGATAGACATACAATTTTTATCATTTTGTAATTATCATAATTATCATTCTTATTATTCTATAATAATAGTTATAATTATTAGTCTCATTATTAATCATCATCATCATAATTACCACATTAAAATTGAAATTATTATTATTATTGTTATCACAGACATTACACATTATTATTTGGTTTATGTTAAGTACATTATTTTATGTAATGTATTTTTTTATTATACTTGTATAATATGTGTTATCTTATATCTTATTCATTAAATGAGCCATTAATAAATTTTCTTAATTTTAAGTAAACTATATAAAGAAAATTAATTTTCATGTCTTCGTGTTTATTAGTATGTGAGGGATAATTAATAAAAATAAAATAAAATAATTATATTACATTAATTATTACGACAAATTCAGAAGGGTAATTTTGTTATTTTCAGAAATATGGCAGTGCAGGATGAAAGTATGGGATGTAGGAAAAATCTGCCAAGATCTCTTCCGGTCGTTTTAAGTTGGGCTTCCAAAAGTAGGCCACTTTAAGCCCAGCAAGAAGTATTGTTTGTAAATTAGGGTTAGTTAAAAGAGAAACACTTATACAAAAAGAAAATGAATGACTCCTGCTATTTACACTCCTCTATTATATCTTTAATTGATACAATTTAAGTTCAGCTAAGGAAAATTAGAAATGATTAAGCGCCCAACAACTCAAACTTTGTTTAGCCTAAAAATTCCCTTTTTGATCAGTAACTTAAATGGTTAAGTGAAATTGATAATTTAAGTAACGGTCTATTTTGAGATTAGATGATATAAAAGGAAAACTTAGAGAAAAAGAGAAGTAAAGGAAAAAGAAGAAGAAAAGTGTGCAGTTCTTAAACCCCTGATGCTGCATGAAATCTAGACTTTTTTGGGTTAAATCTTAAACCAGATGCCATACATCCAAATTCAGATTAACATATATCAATTTTTGAGTGATGTATATTTGTTAAGAGTGATAATTTTTATTATACTAAAAATAAAAATATGATCGTGTAAACATCAACATACACTGTTAACATTGATCATTAGGTTTTATATAAAATAATATAGTGTCAAACTTTACAGCACACATGGAATGTCAAAAATGGAAATACAATAATATATGAAAGTTGTTTATGCGTATAAAACACATAACCAGTTTATAATTGACTACTATTTTGAGTTTGGAATTTACGTTGTTGTTTTATGAGGAATCTATGTGTTTGGTTTGGTAACCTTTAAACCTAGTTAGCTACCTTGCCTAGCCACCCATAATTTCCTCCAGAAACAAATTGCAGGTTTTAGAAAGTTACTCAAACCCACTTGCTCATTTTTTTTTTCTTAGTGGAACTCACATAAATTCCACTTTCCATTTCTACCAAGTGCATATCTCATCCAAAATATTAAAGATAAAATAAAATGCCATTAAGTATGGCCTTTGATGATTGTGAATAGGTATATAATGCCACATCCTTTTGGAATATGGCCTAAACCAAACAAAAAGGAATCTTCCAAGTTTTGTAGATGTTATTGAGGAGGGATATGTGCCATGTGACTTGAGACCTTATCATTTTTATACTTTTATTTTTAATGGAATAATTAATGTGACACACCTTAGAATAAATTCTAGAATAATTAATGTATGTGCATTCTTAGTATCAGTGTGCGTGAATGCGTCTAAAATAAAAAATTAGAATTAGTACAGGACTAGTTGAAACAGTATATAATACCAAACAATTTAATATCTTTAGTGTAGTCAAAATGATTTGATATTAAAATTAGTATATAAAAAAATGAATCAAATTCAATCATATTATATTTTATATCTTATTAAATAACTGAACTTTTCGAAACTAAAATTAATAGAACGTCACTGAATATCAATAATTCAATAATGATTAAATGGACTGACTACATCACTATCGTAAAGTTTCGATAAAGTTGATTGAATTGGTTTAACGAAAATTCAATGTTTTAAAAGTTTAGAAGATAATTTTAAGTAAAATTGCAATATTTTTTAATGAAATATTTTCTTATTTTAGTTTAGAAAATCTTATACTCTAATTCATGCATATGAATGTTGGGCCAGATTCTTTTTCTTGTAGGAGGAAAGTGCAAAAGTAAACAAATAGAAAAGCAAGGTACACAGAATAGTACGATATAATATTTGCAAGAAACTAGCCCAAGGTAAGCTACACAACGTACCATATAATTTCAAAATATAAAAAATAATTAATGATTATTTATTTCTATTAAAAAAATTAAAATTAAAATTTTATTATTTAGTTAACTAGCAAACTATTATTTTATTTATAAATAATTTCTTTCCCTTGACTTTATTTAAGTTACTGAAGCCTGCATAGTTTTTCTCACATATTAGACATATTATTTAGTAAATAGGAGCTAAGAATATTATCAAGAAATATTGTACGTGATTTGTATGTCTTCAGCATTGTCATCATTCTCCTCGGTTAGGCTTCAAAAAATTATCATTAATCTCGTTGAAAAAGAAATTCTGATCCCATTGATTTTATGAGACTAATGCTTAATCTATTTATAAAAACAATTTAAATACATTCAAAATATATTGTAATAAAAATATATTTATTAGAACTAATCATGATCATATAAATAAAAAATACTTCTTTATTAGTAATTTCTTGTGAACATAAATTTCGATTTTTTTTTCAAAACTTAAGTATTTTGAAAGTTAAACTCAATCTTTAATTCTAAATCATCTAACAATATTAATACAAAGTTCATTATTCCTTAATAAACATTAAAAATATAAAAATTGCCACGTCAATTCAAAATTAGCAGCTTCTCATATGTTTAACAAATAAACTGTCTAATGCGTTGAGGTAAGCATAGTAAAATTATTATTGTCCTAACTTACTCCTATACATGAAGAAGATACTTAGTTTTTTCACTTAAACTTACAAATAAACTAATTCAAGCTAATTAAATACTAATTTATAGATCTTTTTCTTTTTCTTTTTTTATAAATTTCATGTGATAACTTTATACTTACACAAACTTTAATAAAATATAAAAATTAATATTAAGATTAATAATCTAAAAGTTAATATTTCCATAAAATTCAAACAATTGTATTACCTATTTAGTTTGGAAAGGATACCACATTTATGGTACCTTTGAGGGAAAATGAAATGCAATATTAGCATATGTGTCTTATGATATTATGGTTGAAAATGTGTAAAGCATTAAGTTGGATAATTGAACAGTGAAAACACTGAAGCAGTGAAGACCTTATCCATCCATTTGAGGAGAACAGAACACTGTGCCAATGCAGGCTATAATGCAGCAACTGTTCTCCAATTTCAACACAGAAACCGTGTTTGAAAAAATAAGCATAAAGATGATGATGATGATGCAGACTCTGTATATATGATATTTATCACATGCATGTGGAGGAATAGTTGCTTGTAGCCATAAACTGTTCCCTGATTTAGTATAGATGATGAGGTGATGAATGAGAGAAAAAGGTAGGTGCCTCAGACAAAGTTTTTCTTGTTCGAAATGGTATTAGTAACATCATCTTAGGTCTTTTGATTAATTATAGTGAATTGTTTGAAAATGGTAATAACATGTCATGTTTGGGTTTTATTTGCAAAAAATTTCTTTTTTTGGTTTTAAAAATGTAATTAAACATGGCTGCTCGATAAATTGGTGGAGCCTCGTGTAAGACACGTGATAAAAGTGTTAATCGCTGTATTCCACCAATTATATTGAAAGATATTTCTAATAGTGTTTGGATAACAAATTCTAGAAAGATAATTATTTTCATAGAAAATTTTAAATATTTTAGAATGAAATATATTGTTTGAATAAAAAGTATTAAAAAATTACAATTTTAGAATTTTATGAAAGAAATTTTATTGTTTAAAGTTAGATAATTTCATAAATGATTTAGAAAATTAAGAATTTTAAAAATTTTCACATTCACAAATTCACGTTACTTCTTTTTTAGTTATCTACTTAGTTCAAGTTTGGTTAGAGTGACAACAGTTTGATTGATATTGTTTATAGTTAGATTTATTAAGGTTGATAAGAATTATTTTTTAAAATAAATTAATAATGTATAAAAATAAACTCTTTCGTAAAGTCCCTACCTTAAGTAGCATTACTGTTTTGATTCCTCCTACAAACAAACCTTTCCTCCCAAAAAAAGCTTATATAAAAAAATATGATATTAGTATTTTTCTTATTATTTGAACATTAGTTTTTCTTAAATATATACTTAATTAACACCATCGTTTTTCTTTATTTTTCTTTTCTTTTCATATCATATAAATAGGACACCTATATTTTTTCTCTCTTTCATTATTGTTTCAATAAGTAAACATAGTTATTCTTATCATTTATAATTTGTTTTTCTTTCTTTTTTGTCATACCACATTATTACTTATGATATTTACCATTATCCATTCTTTTGTTTCTCCTTATTTCTCTCTCCAAGAGTGTGTAGTTTGACATTTTCTTAAGATTGTATCATTTTATTTTATCATTATCCTAGGCTCTTAGGTTAGCCTATGTTAGGTCCATGCTTACCCTTAGTTGCCCAATCACTTATTAATGCAAGAATAAATAGCAAATTGGCTACACAAATCTGTGACTTCTGTTATATATCAACAAATTTTATTAATAAGTAGATTATAAACACTAAAGTCCTTTAAACAATATTTTCTTAATATTATAAATAATATATCGTTATAGTTTGGCATATGAAGAGGTTGAGATGAAATCCATATGTAGCTGCACTAGATTCTCATGTTCCTTCTAAATTCTCAATCTAGCTATATGAGATACGCATATGGGTTAAATTTTCCGACAGAGCCACTTAGTATTTTGAACATGGCTTTCTTAGTTTCCATGAATTTAAGAACATGATAAGATTAAGATGTAACCTTTTCCTATCTTTTCTTTGTTTCGCCTTACGTTGCATTAATAATATTTGCATGCAGTAGGACAGTTACATCTGTCACTTCAAAATTTCAAATTCATGAGTTTACTTTCTTCTTTAATTTCCTTGGAAAATATTCCCCTAAATACTCGAATAATTTACTTGGATCATTAATTCTGTGTACTCATTCTCCTCATTTGAATAATAGTGATAATAAACAATATATATATATATATATACAGCAACATTGTTCCATCTGCTTTAATTATTGGTAGAATATATCACGTGCACTTTGCAAATGGTAGACCCATTGCGCATGTCCTTTGCTTTGTTTTCTTATATAATGAAAAAACAAAGAGAAAATTGGCACAAAAATATTAGTCAAAAAGTTAGCTCAAAAAATTACAAATTTTCTTTGATCACTCTATAGTTCAGTGGTGATGAGTCCTCCCTCCACAACTTCAATCACTTCCTAGTTTCCTTTTCCGTAACTTTCGTATAACCATACGTAGCCAACAAACACAGACAATTTTGAAGCACTCAACCTTTGAAAATTGAAAACAAGATATGAGATTTGTGAGTGTAAGATGCAACCTTGCCGGCACACGCGTCACCAATTTCCAACACTCGTCGCCAATGATTTCATCATCAACAGTTCTTTCCAAATATCTCTTCTCATCCATCTTATCCAAAAAATTAAAAAAAAAAATGTGTTATGTATAATTTAAGGTACGCAAGGACGGTGCATAGCCAAAATCATTCATAGAATGAACCATTTTTTTATATTTAAGAAAAAACATTATTCTTGAGTGGACAAAGTATAATGTTGATGATGATTCGAGGACCATAAGATATTATCATAAGGGGACCAAGTTCGCGTAATGTAAGAAAGAGCATCGTATGGTGGTGTTCCTTATTTTTTTTCGTGGAATAAAATGTTCATATATTATACTATAGCTGCTATAATTGAACCCTGTGACTGATTTATCATTTCGTTACACGTCTCTCTACATGAATGATAAGATCAAGTTTATTTTACACACTTGTCCTTCTTCCTGCACATATCTGCAGATCTCAGTCAAACCGATATACCTTTATTTTTCAAGATATTTCAAGATTCAAATTTCGAATTTATCTCTTTTTTTCACTTTCCTGTAGATTTTGGAATTTGCTAAAAGCAATGGTGTGATCAAGTGTGAATGCAAGTGAGATGTTCACCAAGTAGTGTTTTTAATATTTCAAATTGCACCCCATAGTTGATCAAAGAATATTACAAAAGTAAAAAAAGAAGTCAAAGAAGTGGAGAAAACAATGCATTGGGTCCTAGGGCGTGTAACTTTTCATAAAGACACATCAACATTCTCGTCCCACACTAGCCTCCAAAAGGTTGCTGTGTTCTAAGTGCTGATTAATCCGTATTGTCGCCCTTGGCTTTGCGCTAGAAGCACGATTCTAGACCAACTTCATCACGTATTTTATGTTTGAAAACGTGTCCATATTCCAAGTGGTGTGAACACGTAGTATACCTTGTTGTAGCTATATATATAATACAACCCCTAAGAGTTTACATATATTCCGCCGAACCATTTTGTTAACTAGCTAACTATAGTAGTATTTGCTGACAGTGTTAACCTCAGACTGAAGGAAATAGAAGTACAAAGAGTTGGAGCAAGATCATGAGGGTGTTTCCTAGGTTCAAGTTTCTGTCAAGAGCAGTGCACGAGGAACACGAGGGTGAGCATGATGGGGAGAGAAACAAGTACCCTTTAACGGATGGAAGCTTGTGCACGTCTTTAACGCTAACAGTTTGGAAAAAATCCCTGGTGATTAGTTGTAAAGGGTTCACGGTGATTGATTCATATGGAAACTTGGCTTATAGGGTTGACAATTACATCGGGCACCCCAATGAAGTCATTCTTATGGACGCTTCTGGAAACTCTCTCCTCACCTTGATCCGCTCCAGGGTATGTATATGTCATCCCCTTGATCTTTCTTTCTATGCTTTAATGTGTAAATGGATCAATTTTTCTGTACAAGACTTTCGAGATCAAAGCAGATGAAGAAATGATAAAATGGCAATTTTGTAACTGGTAAAATCTCTTTATGAATAAATGGGATACGACCATTATTGCGCTGTTTGCACTAACTAATATGTGGACAGTGTACTTTTTCTGTTAATTATATGAATGGTGTTTGTGGTTTGTAAAAGAATTTAGTTAAGATGTACTATCAGTAGCACACGTCTAATCATAGACCTGTTTAAAGTGTTTTCTTATTAATTAGAAGTGTAGACATCAAATATGGTTTTGAATGGCATGTTTGATGAGATGTTGATTGGTTGATAGTTGATCCCATTAAGAATTAAACAATTTAAAATGGTATTGTAGATGACATGTTGATTTTATTTGATTGCAGAAGCTGGGATTAGTAGAAAACTGGTTTGTGTATGAAGGGGAAAGGGGGAAGCAGAGTAGGAGGAGTAAGTGGTGTACACCGAAAAAAAGTCCAGTTTGTTGTGTAAAGAAGCGTGTGAATATTTTAGACGGCAAAGCCAAGGTTCAGGCCTACGTGTATCGCGTAGCATCGGACTCAGACAAACGACATGCGGCGTTTACAGTTGAAGGTTCCTATGCACATAGGACATGTAAAGTGTTTGATGAGTACAAGAAGGCCGTGGCTGAAATCAAGAGAAAGGAGGCCAATAGCAAAGACGTATCTTTCGGGATCGAGATTTTTCAATTGGTTGTTCACCCTGGCTTTGATCCTAGCTTTGCCATGGCACTCGTTTTACTACTGGATCAAATGTTTTCGTAATACTCTCATAGAGTAACACATTTCTTGTTTCTATATCTGTTTACAATTTTACTCCAAAGGCACTGTAAATTAGAAGAGATATTTGGAAAACGAATGAAGCAATTGAAGTAGTCAACTATTTATAGTGTGTTTGATTTCGTTTTATGGAACAATGAACGCACGTGAAACCGCTGTGACGTACATTCACACCGTGGAATCAAAGATGGCTTAACCTGTCAAAATATATCTTAGGAATGGGAATTCACTTCCGATGCTTCATAAGAGACTGAGTGTGCAAACAGTTCAAATCGTGGGACTCGTCCTCGCTATAAATAAATGCCTTAAAAGTTAAATAGAAAGAAAACTTATTTTATTCAAAAAATAAACGTGTGAAGAGCACAAGCATTATCCAGGAGCACATAACAAATGAGGAAGGAACTCTATCATTTTACCATATTTAAAAAACAAGGCTATTTGAAAATGGACACTTTTGTAAGGTACACCTGCACACTGCAGCCAACAAATTTGGACCCTCTCCTGCTCCCTTCCCTCCTGCTGCCATCATGCAAGCAACATCTAAACCCTTAAATTTGTTATTACACAGAAATTGCAGAAAAAAGAATATAATGGATGATTGAGATTTCGAACAGATAGAAGTGTTCAATAGAGAGGCCAGAAGGATATGGATCTGAAACTGCGAACCTAGCATTACAAATTTGGCAATTACCCCAGATGAAAACCAGTATAAGAAGCATGGTATAGAATGATAGTTGCATGCAATACATGAAAGATATACACCAACAAAGAAACGAGGGAACTTAATCTCACTAATGCATCGTACTCTGCTGTAAGCAAAGAATTCTGCTGTTTTATACACCTGTTTTAATGTTACAACATTTGAATCCTGTTTGCCTCTGAACATGAACACTAGCAACAAATTCATCGCAGGCTTGCAGCCACAACATAACAATATGTACAAAGTAGCCTTTTACTAACCTAACACTTAATAATCACACAACAGCTGCCAGCTACTGATGTGTCTACAGTCAATAAATGTTTGATCAATCTGTGTTATCTCTTCCCCTTTTCCAATCCATCACTACTAATTTTCCAACCTGCTGCTGACCATCATGAACCTTATTTAAATCCCTTGCAGGCGGGGGCATCATACAATGTTGCTTCAAGATGCTGGCATTCGTACGTTTCTTTTCCACAAACGAGTTTCTAACTTGTTTACTAGGTAATGATCTACTTGACTTCGAAATAGGCCACACAAAGTGTCCTTTCTTAGCATCATTATTGTAATGACTATTGTTCTTGTTCTCAACTATGGAAAACCTTGGCTTCTTTGAGGGAACTATCTGCTCCACACTTCTGGCCACCATGTCAGATCCAATAGTTGAAAGTGATCTTGAAGACATCTCTTCAAGTTTCTCATTTGATTTATAGTGGCAAGCTTTCATGGCTTTTTGTGAAGTTTTCCTTTGCCATCTTAAAATTCCATCCGAGCTCTGCCTTGGTGAGTGAGTTGCAATTTCACAGAGAGTTTGTGCAGCGGTTAATATTCTTGGACAACGCTCATCTGTCACAACGAAAAATGTTAAGCAGGAGATCTTGCTATAGTAGAAACTTCAGTAAAAGTTTTAGGTTAATAGGAAACAGATTTACAAAATAGTTAAACAAGTGTACTCATGCAAAAATGTGTTGTTCTCAATAACAACATACCATTTTCTTTAGTATCAACTTGGCCTCCAAATTCTGTATTTTTAGACAGAAATCAGTCAGATCATTCAGAGAAAGAGAGAAGGGGAGAAGAGAAGAATCAGAAGATAGAAAGAAACTAGAGATAAACAGTAACAGATTCAGGTAGCCTAAGAAAATCTTTTACCTGCTTTAGCCTGAGAGTCTTCTGAACAAGATACAGAAGATGAAGAATCCAACTGATTGAAAGAAAGGTTAGCAAATAAAGATGACAAATTCTTTCTTTCTGAACTACCAGATGAAGGAACAAGGCTCTGATCATAACTGAATGAATCAAGGTTTGTGAAGGAACTACGATCAGTATCTGTCGAGCCAGAAATGATGCCTATCCTCGACCATTTACCGTGGCACATGCTTCTACTCGTTGATGACTTAACTGCATCAGAATTAGTTCTAGAATGACCACCAAAAGCATGTGACCATGGAAAGGCAGGAAGGCTAGGCCGACGAGACACCTGCTTGCCTGTACGTTGGTCATTATTACTATTCTTTGTGGTAGCAGCAGGCTTGGACACATCATGCAGCAAAGACTCCAATTCCTGGAATGGCTGGACTGCAAGTCGTTCTAAAACATCCTTAGGTTGGTGTAATGGGAAGTCAAGCGGACTAGATGAGCTTTCATTTTCGCTACAATGATCCTGGATGTCAAGAGCTAGTAAGTTCAAAATGATATTAATATTATATACAGTTTTATTATCAGTGAAAAAGTAAATAAGAATAGGCAAGCATGACCAAGCAAAAGCAACATGTTTTAGTGACTAAAATATGACGAGGCAGCCTTTATACATAACGCAACTCATTTAAGATAAAAATTTTATTTTATCAAAGCCAAAAATGAGCCCTGGCACAACACCCTCTCTGCGTATGCAGGAATAAGACTGTCTACAATGACCCTCACATACTTTCGCATTGTCATGAGCCTTTGGCGCGTTAGTTCTTTAAAGCCAAAAATGGATGGATACTTAAAAAATTTCATACTAACCTTCTGACACGAGGACATATCTAATGACTGCTCTTCAACCCCATTACCAACACTTTCTGCTGCAGAAACTGAACTCAATTGGCAAGTGGAAATTTTCATGCTGGAGGAGTATTCCACCTCAGACATATTCTGCGACTGGACAGATTTCCGGAGCTGAAGGATAGAGCACGCCTTTCTAACTGAATTCAAAAAACTTACACTCATATTTGATGTTTTCTTCCCTTTATCTTTGCTTAAAATGGGGCAGTCAAAAGTACCCCTAAGGAGCTCATCTAACGGTGGTTCATCCATAAGCTTTGTGACATCATGAAAATCATGTTTCAGACCATATAGCCCTGGCAACAATTTCCGAAAAATAAAATCCTTTGAAATTTGTTTAAGTTTTACACAGTAATCACAACTTTAAAGCATAAAAGAATCCAAACAAATTATTCTCGTTAAGTATTAATTAAACAGCTTATATTAGTCTCTTGAATTGTAGATGAACATGTTAGAACATATATAATTTTCTGATATCGTCAAATGTGGGTTGGATACTAATTCTCAGACATATAGCAAACAGATGCAAAATCACATTTATTAGGAAGCAAAAATTTTCATATGTTCGCATAAAGATATGACTCAGAAATAAATATCAAAAATCATAATTAAAAAAGAATAAATAATACTCTAAACCTCTACAACTGCAAAGAATTGAACATGAATAAACTGCCTCCATAGTGGCAGTGTATAACCAACCAAAATGATACCGCGTTCAAGATTCAAGAAGAATGCAAGAAGGCGCAATTCTTGAGAAATCAAGGGCATTACTGTAAGAAGACTACGGTTCAAGAATATTTGTTATGAGCAACATAACACGTTCGACTGCCTTTAGGCTGGATAATCACATAATCAAAATTGACCGGCTTCTGGCTTCAATATCACTATAACCACAGTGGTAAAAAAAACCTCAGTTGTGTTATCAACTTGGTTTACGAAAGAATACACAATGTATTTATTTCTGTATAGCATAGTAAAGTAGACAACTTCAGACAGGTTTTCTCAATTGTTAAATGGAATGACCTGAATTGTTAGATAACTAAAATAACAAACAGATTAATCTTCAATCACAATGTCCGAGGTGCACAGTAAACAAATATATGGGGAAAAAGGTTCATGAAGAAAGGGAAATTACAGGATATTTACGAAGAAAGAGAAAAATAGGCCTAGTAAGTACATTACATACCAAAAAAGTTGTTACCCCCACTAGTAGAACTGAACATTGATGCACCCATCTTCATAGAGGATGACTCAAATTTAGCCTTTGCAGAAGGCACTTTAAAACTCCTCTTATCACCACGTTTGCTAGCATTGCTCTTTTGCTTTGGTAATTGACTTTTCTCTATAACAAAAGAAAATCAAGGAACAAAAAAGGTAAGAGGATATAGATAGGAAAGCCACTGATAGCTTGTTTGGGGCGAATATACCTGGAGAAGTACAGTTTAAATTATTTGATCCAAGTTTATCTGAAATATCCTTTGACTCCTCAATTCCAATAGGGCTCAAAGAATCTTCCGGCTGGGATATCCGGGGCCTCTTTGAACTTGAACCATTACTCCTGCTTGATTTTGCAGCTCTCCGTTGTAACGTTACACCTTCCAATCTGGAATTAATTACAGGACAACTTTTTCCACTACCACTAGGCGAATTTTTGGATGCCTCTTCACCCTTAAGATGGGGCAGCTGACTAGAATTCTTAGAAAGTTGAGTTTCTGCAAATTTGTTGCAGGAGGGAAACTCAACTGCTGTTTTTATACTTGCAACATCTGGCACAATAACAGTGAGTCAATTAAACCATGTAATAATGAAAACAAAAAACAAAAAAATGATGAGTTTATGGTTAAGAAAGACATCAATTGGCAAAACCCAAAGAGGAACAACTCAACCAATACCACATGTGTCCACAATACGGATATCAGATAGCATCGGATAGAAACGACGGTTGAAAGTTAAACGACTGCAAAGTGCGAAAGAAGCACATTGGTTTAATCTGACACCATATTTGGGGGATGACTGAATCCAAGCATTAAGCAAGGAGAGTGAGCATCTCCAGATTCTCCACCACTAAGCATTTTCTCCCAACTTCTTACACTTAACTAACACACACACACATATATATGCCATCCATCAAATCTATCCTCCAACAAACGAACAAAAAAAATACCAAGACGTCCCATCATCAAGTTCAACCTTCCCTTATTTATTTAAGGAATATTACTGACAAGTGTAAGAGTTACACAGCCGCCACCACAGTCAGAGCACAGCGCTTGTCCCTAGGTTCACTTCCAGCCGTAGTGATATGAAATTTACAATAAGCAGGTCAAAAACAGTCCAAAAACGCATAAATGGTCTAAATTACTTTTCCCAGCTTTCAAATTTGCATTATTTCATAACGTCAAGACCACCAGCTAACAAACACCATAATATCACAGATCAAATCACAAAATCCACAAAGCCAACGACACACACCCATACACATGCAGCAATACCAAGAAAAAAACAATACAAGGGTAGAAAATAGTAACGTAGAGAAGAAAACAAAAGGAAATGGGAACAAAAACTAGGGAAGGATAATGAGAGAGAGAGCAACCGTTTTGAACTAGCGAGAAACCCTCGGATCCCATCAATTTAGGGGCGGGTGCCAAGTCAAGTGGTAACGGCAATTCCACGGCGTCCATCGACGGAACCCTAAACCCCTTCGCGAATCTGGTGGTGGCGTTGGCGAGTGGAGAGTGAAGAGAGAGAAAGTGAGTGTTTGGTACGAAGGAGCATGTTGCGGCTGTTGAAGAATTTCTAGGGCAAATTTTGGGACTCAAAGATCGCTATATATAGTTTTCGGGAAATGGTCTGAAGCGTTTCGTCGGTGGGGAATATTCCGGTGAGGGCAATTCCACATTATTTTTATAACACGCCCTTTTATCTTCTTTGAGGCTGTTCTTTTAACCTTCTTGACGTGGCATTATCCATTTTCTTCATCCATCAATGCAATAATAAACATTGATGCATGTTTATTAGTGTGACCGACCTTTATTAAAGTTAGAAATACATTTTAATCACTCATTTATTTTTATAATTACAAAATCTTTATCTTCTTTTAGCCTTTATCATACCAAAAAAACACCTCATTCTATATATCATTTCAATATTTGTTTTAGTTCCTACAACAATAACTAAAATGGGTTAAAAATTACATTTTTGATAAATATCCTACTTGTTTTATTGCTCCCTTTTTATCTTCATTCCATCGGTCAAACCTTTCTCTCTTTTTTTTTATTAATATATATATATATATATATATATATATATATATATATATATATATATATATATATAACAATATTTATAGAAAAATTGCGACAATATGTTCAAAATTAAACAAAGTAGTTAAAGTAAAACATTCCTGGTTCTCCAAACATGTCCTAACCTCGATCGAGTTTCATTTGTTCCTGCTAAACAAAACGTTTACTGCATACACTAATTTTATGATGTTAAATCTATCTTCACCGCTCCAACCAAGTATACAGTGTAAATGAGGTAAAAAAATATTAAAATGAACTTTATCTATTTTAAGTTGTTTTGTACATATGTGATGTGATAATAAAACTAATGTATTTAATAAACGTATTTGGTTATTATTTGTTAATTACATGTTATATAGTGTTGTAATTTTTTTATCACCATATATAGTGTTGTAATAATTATACAAGGACTATTTAAAAATAAATAATCAAAATCTTATTTTACAAAATTGTTCTTACTTCTGTTTGTAATTAAATGATACTAAAATGTAAACTGAAAAGGTACATTAAAATATGAACTAAAAGAATTACCCTACAAATCAAGTGGAAGAAAATTATTATCAGTGTGAATTTGAGTTAAGAGTTATGACAATGAAAGGCATTAGAGTTGATTTATCCTTGATTATTTTAATTTCTTTTTGTATTAAAAATGTAAGGTGAAAAAAGAACAAAAAATATTCAAAGTAAAATACTGAAGCCCATCCAGGGTTGGTAAAATTCATAAAATTACTAATTTAAAATAGTTTATAGATTTGTTTATTACTTGTTTATTTATTAATAATTAGGTTAGAAATTTATTCTTATTACAAAGTACCCTATGCCCTGTGATTCTGTGAATCCACGAGCTGCACCCACAAAAATCCATCGTTGTGTTATATGCGTTTCAAAGCTCTTATTGGCAAATCATTGAACGAATAGGGTGTCAACGATATACGTGCCGATAGCAAGAACACAAATATGAAAATTTTAAAAAACCAAATGCATTGGTCAAGCTACTTAACCAATCAAACTCGAATAGCTTTTTTGAGAATAATAAAATAAAATAAAATTTTATGTAAGGGATTTCCGACCAGGTTACTTTCTTAGGGTTCTTAATGTTGACTAAATGTATGATTATTAAATTATATGTTAAGGGAATCATGTGTGAGTTGATATCATTTTCCATGTTTAATTTTTTTTCCAAATAAAATAAAAATAATTAAATGTGTTTATACATTTTATTATTGAAATGATTGGTGGCGTATTTATTATTTTGTTTATAAAGTCGGAAATTTAAGTATAAAATTAAAAATCTCTTATTAGATGAAGATGGAAAATATTTAAGAAAAATAATTTATAGATATATTGTCTTAAGATATTGAGAAGTGGTTTCAATTTTTTTTATATGGATTTTGTTTATGATTTATTGATATTGAATTTTTTTCAGTACTTATATCTTGAATTTTATCATAGCGGATCATTTGTATTAGCATGTGATGTTAATAATAGACTCTTTTTCCAGGGATCTTTAATTTTCAACTTATAATTAATTATAATTAAATATCTTAAAATGCAATATTATATATGCGTAAAAAATAATTGTTTTAACATTAGTAAAAATCAGATGATTTTGTCTAAAAAGATACACATAGATTAAATTCATTTTAACATTTTGAAATTTTTTATTATAATCTTAGTTTTAAATATTTTCAATTTTTTGTCAAAAGACAAGATATAAAATTGACGTGAAATGAAAAAAAAAAAGGAAAATATATAATCTTACAATAGATGAGCTAAAGGAAAGAAAGTTGAGAAAAGAAAGTTGGGAAAGTTGAAGAAATATACAATAAAATAAATAATTTCATTCGTTGTCATTTGATTTAGACCGTATGTTACAGAAAATATTTTATGTTCAAAATGTATATTGTGTCAACAATGTCCTATTTATAATATATTAATTTCAACAGATAACAAATTTTGTTCATTGCTCAGCTATTGTTCACCTGTGACACGTTCTTTCATCAATTCATAATGTTTTTATATTTGCTTTTTCATTCGCTATATTTAGTAATCGCTTATTACATCTCAATGTATTTTTCTTATTCACAATTTTTTCGAGATTTCAAATTCTCTTAAATCATATTAAATATTTTGACGTTTTAGGTTTTTACAATTTATAATTTATTTTTATGATTGATTTATTTCATTTGTTCTTAAGTAATTTATTATGTCACAATATTTTGTGACCAACTCGTATGAGTATTTGACGAAGAATCCTAAGTTATCAAATTATTATACTTAAGAGTCTTCCTAATAAGGGATGTTAGAGAAACACGATTTTATTGTAGTAAACTAAAGTATAAGTAGAATATTCACGATTAAAAACGTTTTCACTTAATGAAAAATGCAACAATGTGAAATAAATTTATATTAGAGATGAAGATTGTTAGGAAATCAAAATATAAGTTTGAATCTAATGTCGAGTAAAAAAAAAAGTTAAGCAACATAAAAAGGAAGTTGATAGACACCAATATGTTTTCATGTATTAAAATATAATCAGGATATATTTCCAAATTAATAAATACGTAGTATAAAAAACAAATCTATGTACTAAATAGTCGAATTATTACTAAAAGGAAACTTGTCTAAATATATATAGAAATTAAATATCAAATAATAAAAACACACGATGAATATTAAAAGATAATTTTGAGAAGTATATACAAATAAGTAATCGATTATTGACGTTTTCCTTAAGTTTTGATTACTAATCAAATTGTTGTAATATTTAATAAACTTACTTTTGGAAAAAGGGTGTTTGTGTTTATATATTATGTTTTAAATTGTAAAAATTGTCATGTTAACTTACATTTTTTTTATGTTTATATATTGTCTCTATAATTACGATGCCATGCTGAATAACACGACACATATTCAAACAACAATTTAAAATTTGTTTAAAATATTTTATTTTATTGTTTTGTGAATCAATATTTAAGTTTCTTTTATCTAATTATTTTATATTTAACTACATACAAAATTAAGTTAAATTAATGTAGTTGTTATGACGTGTTTTCATATGAAATTAGTTTAAAAATAATCAAAATGATTTTTCTCATAAATTAAAATCAACTCGTAATAAATAATTTACCTTAAACCACCATAAAAACATTTTTTTCGGGTTTTCAAAATTTTATTTATCTGACTTATGACTTATGTATGAACTCATATTTTAGTTAATTTTTTAAATATATTTCAATTTTACATTTATGGTTTACCTCATGCATTGCATGGGTGAATTATAAAGTCTAACTAAAAGCATTAAAAATTGTCATAATCTAAAACTAACCATTTTTCCCATAAAAGAAACTAACTTTTTTTTTTCTTTTGCAGAAATCAATTATAGGGAGATTTTTACATAAACTTAAAAAAGCATGAAAGATTGGGAGATTGATCACATAAATCCCATGTGAAGAACAGTGAGAGATATAAGATCTTGATTATCATGATAGGGTGATGATGATGGTGTGTGGTGGGGGTAGAACAAGTTTCATCAATTGAAGAAGCACTGTAAAAAATAAAAAACCTATGGCACACGAGAGGAAGAAGAGATGACGTGGCGACACATTGCACGTGCGAGGAGTGGGTCCCAGTTCCTAAAATGTCGCGGATATGGTTCCAGACGAGGATTCAGGAACGGAATGCATAGAGGTGAGGCAAAGTAAGGTATCAAATTTTAATTTCTTTATTACTTTTTAATCATGTTACTAATAATTTTTGTAAAAAAAATTATTCAAATTTAAATGGTTTGGATTGAAGACATGTGATTTATCAATATTAAAATTTATGGTTGGGTATAAATTAATTTATTAATATTATTCCTTTTGCAATTTGCCTATACAAAAAAGAAAAAAATAAATAAGGAAGATGAATGTGTATTATTATTTGTCCTTGTCAGAAGGAAGAAGAACTAGGGTAGGGTTGGTACTAGTGGCCACTCCCTCCGCCAAACCCAAAGCGTACAAACCCACAAAACTATTGACGACGTCGATGCCTCTCTAAACAACTCCGTTTGTTCATTTCCGTTCTGGAAGCGGGAAACGGCGCCTATTCCAAATCACTCCTTCGTCGTTTCGCTCCTTCCCCCGTTTTCCGTTTTGGATTCATTCGTTAAACCCTTTGCTTTGCCTTCTCTCTATCTCTTCTATCTTCTTCGGCTTTATCTTTAAGCCACAGCCACAACCCTTTTCTTCTCCTTCTCAAACCCGTAACCCGATCCTCCGTTTTTCAAATTATCGCGAGATGGACGAGAACTTGCTCGACGATATTATCCGCCGGCTCGTTGCGGCAAAGAACGGTAGAACCACGAAGCAGGTGCAGCTTACGGAGGCGGAAATTCGACAACTCTGCGCTTCTTCTAAAGAGATCTTTCTCAGTCAACCCAATCTTCTCGAACTTGAGGCTCCGATTAAGATTTGTGGTATATATATTTTTTTTTCCGTAGTTAGTTGATTGGTTGATTATAATTTATAGTATTGGTTGTTGTTTTGTTGGTTTTTGTTTTGTAATAATTGTGAATTGTGATGTGTGGATTTTGTAATTGAATGGAAAACGTTTGGGAAACTTGCATTTGATTCTGTTTATTTGTTTTACATGCGGTTTGGGATTATCGTTCTTTGCATTGCATGGAGCGATTAGGATTTGGCGTGAATATGGAGGCCTTAGGTTACTGCGTCATGCCTCTTTCGAATTTCTTTTGGTGCATTGAATTTGCTACGGGAGTTTTAGGTTGGTGTGTGCTGAAGATGGGATTGCTGCTCAGTCTTTTGTTTGGTTTTCTTGCGGCTGTTTAGTGGACATGTGAGGAAGTGGGAGGGAGCAAAGGGAGGTGTAGGATCAGTGGTGACAGCTACTGCAATTCTGAGATAATCAGCTACTTTTGCGCAATCGTCAACTCTTCATTTGTGTGAAATTGTGTGTTGAGGAGTTTGTGTAAATGAAGAATTGTTTTGTTGTGTTCTTGAATATAATTTATGCCTTCTAAAGTTCTATACCCCAATAGGTGCATTACTACACGCAGAAACTGATTTTCTGTAAGTTTGTTGTGTATCTGTCTGTGTGACGTATATAGCTGATAGGGACCAATAAGAGGGACCAAGGGTGGAAAAACAGAAGGGATTGGTGGCTTTGGGATTATAGACAAGGTGCCCCTTCTGTCAGGCTTCTGCTTCCTTGTGATGTTTTCCTGGTTTGACCAAGATGCTTGCCTTTATGGCTTTTCCAATGTATTTAGTTTAAATGGCCAATAATTGTGACAACTCCAAAAGCCTACCCATCTAATTTTCTTTGTCATGAATTTAAATTTTAGGGTCGCGGTGTTGGCTGCTGTACTTATTTTTGTTTTTGAAATTTTGACCTTGGAACCTATTTTCAACTTATTTTTGTGCTTTCAACTAGAGCATCTTTTTCTGTTTTAAGTAGTAATGCCATGTTTGAGCAGTTGATTTATGTTAATTTGGTTAAAATTTTACTGTTTTATTTTTTCTAATTTTAATGCCTTGCTGCTTCAGGTTTTTACTTTTTGGCACCTTTTGGTTTGAGGCGGTAAAAGCCCTAGAACCTTTAGGTCGCCTTTCCTTTGCATTTGACCACTGTGTTATCTATAGATGTTAAATGGTAGATGGCATCTGTGTTAAACGATTCATTTGCAGGAGATGTTCATGGCCAATTCTCAGATCTTTTAAGGCTGTTTGAATACGGGGGATACCCACCTGAAGCAAATTATTTATTTCTTGGAGATTATGTTGATCGTGGTAAGCAGAGCATAGAGACAATATGTTTACTCCTTGCATACAAGGTCAAATACAAGGAGAATTTCTTTCTTCTCAGGGGCAACCATGAGTGTGCCTCCATCAACCGTATATATGGTTTCTATGATGAGTGTAAGAGAAGGTTTAATGTTCGAGTCTGGAAAACATTTACCGAATGCTTTAATTGTCTACCTGTTGCTGCTCTGATAGATGAGAAGATTCTTTGCATGCATGGTGGACTATCACCTGATCTTAAACATTTGGATCAGATACGGAATATTGCTCGTCCTATTGATGTGCCAGATCATGGTCTTCTTTGTGATCTTCTATGGGCTGATCCTGATAAAGATCTTGATGGGTGGGGAGAAAATGATCGAGGTGTGTCATTTACATTTGGGGCTGACAAGGTTGTTGAATTTCTTGAACAACATGATCTTGATCTAATTTGCAGAGCTCACCAGGTAATGAAAACCTATAGTTTTGTTTTGTCCATTTCTCTACAGTTTGGCATGCATGATGTATGCGTTTGCAATTTACTACTCATATTGTTAATGTTAAATGAAAAATAATCACATGGATTGAGTAGATTCATTATATTTTACTGAGAATAAAAGGGGGAAAAAGAGACAGAATGCATGAGAATACGATTAATTTGGGTTTTGACCACACGCATTGAATATTGTAATAAAAATTATTATGCTTAATATTTTAATCCGTGATTTTCTAGTACCAGTTGGATTTTTCTCTTTCTTTTCTGTACCATCAACTTTGACACCTTGTAAATATCTGATTGTGTTTGATTGAGGATCCTTCTTTAGTTCCAAATTTTTTTAATGTACTTGTACTGTACTGTGTGTCTGTCTGTCTATGTCTATTCTGATTTATTGGACATCTTCTTGGCTCTTCAGTCTTTATTCTTTTTAACGAATTGGTGAATCTGTCTATAAAAATACTGGTGAATCTGGTTTGATGTTTTCCTTTTAAAATTTTGGGCTGTGTTTCAGGTTGTAGAGGACGGGTATGAGTTTTTTGCCAAGCGTCAGCTGGTGACTATATTCTCCGCTCCTAATTACTGTGGTGAATTTGATAATGCTGGTGCTATGATGAGTGTAGATGACACCTTGACATGCTCTTTCCAAATACTTAAATCTTCTGAAAAGAAAGGGAAAGGTGGATCTGGTATCAACACATCAAGACCGGGAACTCCACCTCATAAGGTAAGAAGATTGAAATTATTTTAAGACACGTCTTGCTCATTAATATTTACTATTTATGTTTATGTGTATGGATAGCTATTTGTATGTTTTAATATAAGTATGTGGCAAACTTGGGTTTTAATCAAGAAGGCGACTGTATCATAACTTCTAGGTCTATGTATTAACAAACATGATCTTTGTGCATTACTTAAGTTGGTTATTGTACATATGAATCAATTAGTGTGGATTTAACATGTCCAAAAGAGATCCAAGCCTCGCGGAGCTTTACCCACAAACACTGTTCACAATTATTTAGACTTTTATACCAAAAAATCAATTTTCTGGCTTGGCTACGTTCTATTTGGGGGCGTGAGCCTCAAGGGAAACAATGACCTATAGTGCAGAGCCCGTGTTGGGTTGTGAGGGGCATGAGTGAAATGGCTATGCTTTTTGGGGCAATTTCTCTTAACGAGGTTTATACCTCCTTCACGTGGTCAAGGAGTGTGATGTTTGTGGATATTCAAATTCGTATAGTTGTCTACCAATGTTGATTTTCCCCTTGTTTTTTTGTTTTGCAAGCCCATCAATGTGAGACAGGATGAATAAAAGGCGAAAATAGGAGTTTGGATTTTGTTAAATTACTTCAACATATATTAATTGTGGCTTGAAAGACTTGGGAAAGTTTGTTAGCTACATTTTCATTCTATCACATGCTATACGTATATTTTTTACAATATACTACCGAGTTCTGATCTATCTTTACTCTTTTGCATCCAGGGTGGGAAGAATTAACATTTCCAATCTATACAAAGGTCGGTGAGCTGAATGGAGGCTTTCGCTCTTCGTTTAGGTCAAAGGCTTATCGTTCTGTTGCCTGGAATGATTCACGACATATATATAAAGCATGGTGCCTTCCTTCCTTGGCAACAAAACTAAAGACAGTGTGGCAAGGAACAAGGCTCTTCATTGTGCGACTAATTGACCCTTTTTCTTTTCTTTCTTTCTTCTTTCTCATAGTTTTTTTAATGTACAATGGAAATTCAAACCTTGTAAGGAGAAATCTGGATATCTTATTTTGTTGCGGAAAGTTTAATTTAGGTTTAATTCATTTCTCCTTGCGTAAAACATTTGCATTTTATATTTTAGTTATTACTAATGAAATTTACACTTTAGTTCCCTGTGTTTTACATATCATTTGTCTTGATTTTTGCATAAAAAATTGTTAGTTATAATTTTGATAATATTGAAGAATTAATTTGAATCAGGCGGTTTTTTTTATGAATTGAAATGTAAGTTTTTAATGTTGTGATTAAAATAAAGGAGTAGAACACGAAGAATGGCAGAAACATGAAGGTTGATATAATGTTTTTCAAATATATATCATTAAAAAAAAAATTACTACATGATATCTACATCAATTACCAAAAAAAAAGCTTATTATATATATTTTAAATTTTCCTTATTGTATCATTTTGTCTTCTCCTTGCATTCACATCAATAAGGATGGGAGTGTGAATCCCAGGATAGGAATTAAGAATTTAAAAGCTAAAGTGAAAAGTCACAGTATGATGATTTAATATACTAGTTAAATATTTTGCATTCGCTCCTTCAAAGACGACCTATGTGACAGAAAAATGATGTTTAATTCTTATCATATACAAATTCTCGTTGAATCGGTGGTGGTGACAATTACAATATTGCGAACTAAATCAAACAAAATTAGTTTGAGTTAATAATCTTGGAAAAAATTATAACAAAATAAAAAAATATATCAAAGCAAACATTCAAAATAATTTTAATATTAACCTTGTCTTGTTTTGCATTCATAAAAAAATTATTAACATTGTCTTGTTTTGAATTGATAAAAAAAACTATTTTTAGAAATAGTAAAATTAACCCAATTCTTTTTAAACATATCCAAGAATATGTCTTCATCATAATAATATTTTTGAAACTATGATCTCTGAAAATGTAATATTATTTGGCTAAACAATTTTGTCCAAAATGAAAGTCTATGCATCCCAAAAATTTAAAATTAATTGAAAGATGTCAACACATGCTAATAGAAAATTGAAAAATGTTACTTTAAACTTCCCATAAATAAACATTCCATAAATAAATGGCACGAAGACATGTATATTTAGACCACATTGCTTTGGGGATTAAATAAACTGTGTTGTGCATTAACTTATGGTGAAACAAAAAACGTGAATCTAAGAAAGAAGCAACATCCAACAGTGATCGAGTTGAAATCAAGTGTGCAAACCAAAAACCCCTTCCTTTGAAACCAAAACTCGCGAATGGAGTGATAGAGTAATAAAAATCACATACGTTGTGTAGCCGTTATCCAAGAAAAACAATGAAGTGAGAAATTCGATTATCGATGAAGTGCAGATCGGTGGCATGCATATGGTCCGGCACGCCGTTCCCTCACCGCGTCACCGCCGTCGCCGGTTTGACGGAACCACCGACGCCGACCTTTTACACCGCCGGATCGGATGGCTCCATCATCTGGTGGACCCTCTCCAGTTCCACTTCCACACCGGTATTTCCAATTTTCCTGTTAGCCTTTTTGAATTATGAAATAATTATAAATAATTATAACAACTATTTCTCCTTCAATCGCTAAGAGCAGTATTAATTTTGCAGCAAGTTAAGGCGGTCGGCGTGTTGTGCGGTCACGGCGCACCGGTTACCGATCTCGCCGTGTGTAGGCCCATTGCAGATGCAGGAGACGGTTATACTTCGAGTGCAAGTAAGTTCAGTGCGTTGATAAGTGCGTGTTGTGATGGTTTTCTGTGTGTGTGGAGCAAAAGCAGTGGCCATTGCCGGTGCCGGAGGAAATTGCCGCCTTGGGTTGGCACTCCTCGCTTAATTAGAACCTTGCCTTCGACACCGAGATATGTGTGTATAGCGTGTTCTTTAGAGGGGAACGAAGGATTAAATGATAGAGAAACTCAGCCTAAGAAGCCTCCTAAGTGCACTATACTTATTGTGGACTCGTATTCGCTTTCCATTACTCAAACTGTGTTTCATGGAAGTCTATCCATTGGTCCAATTAAGTTTATGGCACTGGTGTTGGGTGATGACGAGAAGAGAAACTCCGTGTTTGTGGCTGATTCGGCTGGGAGGCAGCAGATGGTTCCGATATCAGAGGATCGAGGGGATAGCTTGGCGGGTTCACTTGGAGATAAAGGTCAATTGGAGACCTCTTTTTGCGATGAGGGATTGAGTGATGTGGAGCAGATTGTTTCGGTTTTAACGTATGGGAATGTTGTTGCTTCAATATTGGAAGATCGGTGTGTCTTCAGGTTGCTGAATCATAGTGTGATTGGAGAAGTTTCTTTTGTGGATAGCTTATTCAGTTTGGATCAGGGTTCTACTCAAACACATGCCATTGGTGGCATTTTTCTTGAAAATGATGACCTGGGGAATGTGTGCGATGACAATGAATATGGAAACTCGATTACAGTACGATTTGTTGTGTGGAATAATGTAGGTTATGCAGTTATATATAATGTGTCGTATCAGAATGATGTTTTCCAGTGTGAACCTCTTTCTGAGATTCCTGGTACTCGTTATCAACCTGATATGAGATTATCTGTTTTTTTTCAACAAGTAAGTCAGTATCTTGTATGCATCAAGTCAATTTGCTTTAATTATGAGGAGCCTTTACTTTGGAGACCACTTGCCACAATCTGGTCATTGCATGATTTTGGTGATGAACCTGGTAGATTGTATCGTCAATGCAGAATGATCTGTAAGGGTGTTTCTTTCACCGACTGGTTTGAGAAATCGACTCAGCTCAAGGAAGTGGATGGTCTTGGCGTTAGTCCAAGTTCTGATAATGTAGAAAACGAACATGTTAGTACTGGAAGTAGTTATTATGCATACAAGGGGAAGATCGTTTCTTCTTCCATGATCATCTCTGAGAACCTCTTTACTCCTTATGCTGTTGTATACGGTTTTTTAAGTGGAGAAATAGAGCTTGTGAGGTTTGATCTGTTTCAAGGGATTTGCTTGGATGATGCAAGTTCCAATCCTGATGAAAAGCCTGCATGCAAACAGTTCTTCTCGGGACATACAGGTGCTGTACTTTGTTTAGCAGCACATCAAATGATGGGTAGTGCCAAAAGCTGGACTTTTAAGCAGGTTTTGGTGTCTGGAAGTATGGATTGCACGATTCGAATATGGGATCTTGACACTGGCAGTCTTATCATGGTAATGCATCATCACGTGGCTCCTGTGCGTCAAATTATTCTTCCTCCATCTTTGAGTGTGCGTCCTTGGAGTAATTGCTTCCTTTCAGTAGGAGAGGATGCATGTGTTGCTCTTGTTTCTCTAGAGACTCTGCGAGTGGAGAGAATCTTTCCAGGACACATGAACTATCCTTCTAAAGTTTTATGGGATGGAGCAAGAGGTTATATTTCCTGTCTCTGTCAAACAAATTACGGAACTTCTGATGCTGCTGATGTATTATACATTTGGGATGTAAAGACAGGTTCACGTGAGCGAGTCCTACGTGGGACAGCTGCACATTCAATGTTTGATCATTTTTGTAAAAGCATCAGTATGAATTCCATATCTGGCACATTGCTGAATGGGAACACATCAGTCTCTTCCTTACTCCTTCCGCTAGTTGATGACGCAAGGTTCTCTAACTCCCCCTTAAATCGTTCAGACAACTTGCTTACTTCATCAAGGTCATCACCAAATATTTCAAATATGACTGAGCTGAATTCTTCCAAAACAAATGCAGGTAAAGAAATTTCAGTGAAGCCAGATTCATCCTCTCTGATTGGTCTTTTGAGTAGCAAGCTTCCTATCAAATGCGCTTGCCCTTTCCCAGGGATTGTGTCTCTGTGTTTTGATCTTTCATCCTTGATGTTCTTATTTCAAAAGAATGAGTCCATGGAAAATGGTGGTGGCAAGCCAGTGAATATCAATTTGAAGCAGCAGGGAGTCCAGGAGCAAAATACCAGCTACCATAATTCAGAAACTTTAGGGGGGCATGACTTGGTTAACCTATTTGATGAATACTTACTTCGATATAGCTTGTCCTATCTACATTCATGGGGCGTAGACACAGGGCTTGATAATTTGTTGGTAAGTGACATGAAGCTGAGGAGACCAGAAAATTTCATAGTAGGTTCTGGTCTGCAGGGGGATAAAGGGTCATTGACATTGACATTTCCTGCTCAGAGTGCTACTCCCGAGGTAATATTTTGGACAGTATGTTGGGACTTACTTCTTTTATCTCTGTTTTCAATAATTCCTGAGACATTAAAAACTTCTTTTCAGCTCTGGAATTTGTCATCCGAGTTTTGTGCAATGAGATCATTGACAATGGTGTCCCTTGCCCAACGTTTGATTAGCTTGTCTCACTCTGGTTCAGCAGCCAGCAGGTATAGTGACAATTACATTAAAAGAAAAGGGAAAAACCCTGCACAAGTGCAGTTATTTCTACTTCTACATTTTCTTTGCTTTTAAATGAAAATCTTTTAATTACAGCTTTTGATAATTTTCTTTCACGGAGGAAACCCTTTTTTTCCCTAAACTGAACTTTTCTTAGAAATGTACTTTAAATTTAAAATTTGCAAACCACATGAGATGTTTCTTAAACGCTGCGAAGTTTCAAAATCCTATTTGAAGTTCTTCACAAACTGGAATAACCATCCATTTACTTAAATAGTTCAACGTATGGTGGATCTCGTGCAACAGGTGGATTCTTGGTATTATTTGAAACCTATCATCTTCTTGAAGTTTTTCTTGCAACATGAAAAGAATAAAAAGAAAGAAAAATGCCCAGATTATCATGGCCAACAAGATATTTTTGATCCTACATGCACTTATCAGTCCGCTGGTCAATGAGCCAGACAAGTTTCATATTTTTGTAATATTCTGAATAGAAAGTATTCATTACGTGTAGGATAAATAATAGTAGGTTTTTCATGGCTGTTTTCATGATGCTTGGAAATATTCTATCCTGTGGTTTACTTGTATGTTTGCCCTCTTACTAGTTTGACTTTTACTGTTTGGGTAATGGTATTTTATTGCAGTTTGTAATGTGTTTTTCCCTTTTTAAAAAGCCGAATTCTTTAATTTATTAGATAATTAGTCTTAAATTATATTCTAAAAATGTACTCAGTTCGAAAAAATGTGCTGATGATTGATAGTATCATATGCATGCAGTGCTTTAGCAGCCTTTTATACTCGGAATTTCCTGGAAAATTTTCCAGATGTGAAGCCACCTTCATTACAGGTTGTAATATGTAAATGTTCTTTTGTAGCTTTATAATTTTATTTGCAATTGATTTTATGCATGTCCTATGTTATTTGTGGTGCGAGCTTGTGAAGAATATATGATAACTTAGGACGCATCACACTGCATTAGACAAGAGCGAAGTCTTAATAAGAGAATAAGATTTGGAGGGATATTCCAGACGAAATAAATAATAGGAGACTAGTGGTTATATTTAGGTGGTTTCAGGGGCCGTAAGGAGGTTACGTAGTTAAATTAGGCAAATTGTAATAGGAATGTATCTTTTTGGTAAATAACCAAAACTAAGATTTTCAGTGGGAGAAGGGAGTGCCAAGGATTTTTCCTCTTGTATTGTACACTTTGAATACCGATATCATTCTTTCTACCTTTCTCTTTCTTTCCTATTCCTTTTAGTTCTTGTGAATCCTTAGCTGTTGTTCTGTTTTAGAATCTTATCTTTTATTTCTTTCGCAATATCTGTTATTGCTATTTTCTTCAATTTGCATTCTTTTTTAGTCAATTTTTCGGTGTAGTGCTGCACATCTTCGGTAATGTATCTTGTAAATTCATTTCTCAGAGAGGAAAAGAGTTACAAGTCAGTTTAGCTCAAGCAGTTCGATTTAGAAGTTATTCAGTTTTTTGAAAAACTAAAATAATAATTTTCAGCTTTTTTCAAAACAATTGTAATTCAGTTCAATTTTTTAACAGCCCTCTCTGTGAGGCACGAGTATTCCAGAAATAGTACCATATATGTTCCGTACTTTTGAGGGTACAACTGGCTGGAACACAAGTTATAATCCTCTCCTCTTACACTCATAAAAATTGAATCATTATGCTGCAATATTCCCTAAAACAAAAAAGTGAGGTAGTTGGAGGAAATATATTAAAGCAAGGAGAAAATCCTCAATTGTTTTGCCTTTATAGTTTGATCATTCCTCTTTCTTGTTTGTCGAGAATTTCCTTTCGAGGACAAATTTTGGTTTCAAATAACTAATTGGCCATTCAACGTTGTCCATTATGTGTTTCTTTAATCAGCTCCTCTAAAGGGAGTTTGTTTTCTGAAGGTTTTAACTGCATTTAAAAGTAGTTAAGATGCACATTAAATTAAATTGAGGGTGGATAGTTCCTTACTTTCGCACTTAAGAAACAAATTCAATTTAGAAGAGCGTTGTCCATGTTTCTTGTGTTTTTGAGATAGTTTAAAATCGGGCAGTCTAGTCAATTCTCTATGCTGCAGCATAACATTTTATGAAAGCTATTTTATTTATATTTTTGTTCCATAAGATGATATTACTGGAATGATCTTTTTGTAGTTTGTCATATTATGGGTGGTGGAGAGTGCCCATGCATTTTGCTATTAAAGTTTTCCCAATTACTTGATATCAACTTCTGAAGGCTATCTCCTCTTTTTGCAGCTTTTGGTGGCTTTTTGGCAAGATGAAAGTGAACATGTGCGTATGGCTGCACGCTCTATATTTCATTGTGCTGCCTCTCATGTTATTCCTCTACCTCTACGCCATTTGAAACCTACTGATTCAAACAATATGAGTTTTCATACTGGAAGTACAGACAGGCATAATCTAGGAAATATGAGGGAAGAGAGTATATCTCCTAAGGTAGAAAGACAAGGAATTTCCCAAGATGAGGAGTCCAAGATACTTGCTTGGCTAGAATCATATGAAGTGCAAGATTGGATTTCTTGTGTTGGTGGAACTAGTCAGGATGCAATGACATCTCACATTATTGTTGCTGGTGCACTGGCTATCTGGTATCCTAGTCTTGTGAAGCCAGGTCTTGCCAAGCTAGTTGTTCATCCGTTAATGAAGCTGGCTATGGCTATGAATGAGAAGTATAGCTCCACTGCTGCTGAGCTCCTTGCAGAGGGCATGGAAAGCACATGGAAAGAATGCATTGTCTCTGAGATTCCACGTCTGATTGGGGATATTTTTTTCCAAGTAGAGTTGAGTGGCCCATCTTCCAAGTCATTGAAAGAAATTTCAGATGCATCTTTTTCTATTAAAAAGACTTTGGTGGAGGTTCTTCTTCCAAGTTTAGCTATGGCTGATATAACAGGCTTTTTGGCTGTGATTGAAAGCCAAATTTGGTCTACTGCATCTGATTCACCTGTCCACATGGTGTCCTTGTTGACTCTTATAAGGATCATGCATGGTTCTCCAAAGAATTTGGCTCAATACCTTGACAAGGTTTGTGATAACAGTTGTTGCTTAGACTAACCTTGTATTTATAAATCTTTCGGGTAGATTCATCTGTCAAACAAGGTTTGCGACTTTGCAATTTTGGACCCTGTGAAAAACTTATTGCACATTTGGTCCCTTAGTTATCAAAATTAAGTAAATTTGATCCTTTATGAGTATGTCATCCAATCGCTAACCAAAAACGCTAATGTGTCTGTTAGTATATAGGTGTTAATTCTTGTCATTATTATGCGTGAAGAAATAGCTAACAATGTTATCATAATCGGACAGACCAACATTCTCTGTTAGCAATTGAATTACAATCAGTAGTGGAGCACAATTGCTTAATTTGGAAAAATTAGAGGACTAAATGTGCAATTAAATTTTTATAGGGACCAAAATTTGCATATCTATGGGGACCGAAAGTAGTTAAGCTTATTTCTTTTCTCGTTTTATTATTGTTCAATTTCCGTTTGCTAGATGTGAATCCTTGAAATTAAGCGTTTTAGCATATACTCCTTTAGATGAATGACTATTATTTGGAGAGAATTATATCCAAGGAGCATTTGCTTTTCAATAATGATACTTTATTATTTAAATGTGAATTTTATTTTTTAGAAAATAAAGTATTTTTTACATTTTGATATCAGATGTGTTTATTGCTGTGGTAGGGAGACTGAAAAGTTATATGCAAAATGATTAAGAAAGATTTAAAGGTTAATAAACAGGCAGGATTTATGACAAAACATTAGGGCATTCTTTGGTCCATGTAACTAAGCTCACTAGCAGGAAAAACCTTCGTTGTTGTTTTCTTACTTGTACACTAATTTTGGCAGCTAGAACTATTTGGTATTTATGCAGTGCAAACTGAATCTTATTGGTATCTCTAAGTTCTTCATTTAGGTATACATTTGTTTCATATGGTTTTGTGTACTTTCTTATAATGAATTTCCTATTCTTATCTCTTTCATTACTTATTTCTGTTCTTTGTTCTTTTCTATTCCTGATTGTTGGGAGTAGACTGATTCTCTATTGAGAGGCTATCATCTTTTTGTACTGAAACATGTGCAACATAAGATCTGCTAGTATTTCTGTCTTCCCCTTAAGATTTAAATTCATACTGCTTATTTGTTTTGAAACATTGAAGCATGAATTTTTGTGACAGTGCGTCAGATCTGCAGGTGGTCAACTTCATTTTACAGACTATAGATCCTAGCAACTCAGTCATGCGGAAGGCATGCTTCCAGAGTTCAATGACAACTTTCAAGGAACTTGTGCGTGTATATCCCATGGTGGCTGTCAACGATTCATGGACCAAACTAGCAGTTGGAGATGTGATTGGAGAAATTAACAACGCAAACATCAGGGTTTATGATATGCAAAGGTATTAGGATTCAGAGATAGATTATAATTATTAGTTCAGAATGGATTCAGGCTGAAACGCTGTGCGCTTGATTTTGTGTCATTTATATGCTATATGCTGGGTGGGAAGTTCAAAGAAATAAAAACTATTAGAAGTACCAAGTAGAATTAATTAAAATTTTGAAAGGAAAGAATAGCAATAATAGTTTATTTAAGGAGAGGGGGGAAGAGAGGTTTTGGGGTCTATACTGACTGCTTAGTCTTACCCCTGATTATATCGTAAGTAGCTGACTGGTATTTTTCTTTGCTGTGATGCTATTCTTCAAGATCGTATCAGAAAAGGATGGAGAAAATCACCATATCTAATACATTTTGGTGGCATTTGTAAATCATCATAAAAGTTTTAATTTCCATTTTCAAATAATTTCTTACTAAAATGATCATTTAATACTTAGTACCATCGATGCCATGGTTAGGCTGTGATGAGATAGACAATTTTTTAAGAACTTTTAAGGTTTGATAAAATGAATTAGAAATTTATTATGGACCTAACCTACGTTCCCAGTTTATACTGTAATAGCATTTATAACTTGTTTTCTTTCTTCCTTGCTCTCGCCCTTCTATGGTTCCCTTTTTCCTGGTTCAAAATGTTGCCATGTGTTTCTTCTCTCTTAGATATCTGAAGAGATAAAAATTTCCTAAATGGAGAGCCTTCCTTTTTCTTGTGCAGTGTGACAATGATAAAGGTTTTGGATGCAAGTGGGCCTCCTGGACTTCCAACTCTACTCCCAGCATCAGCATCAGGAACAATGTTGACCACAGCTATTTCAGCACTGAGCTTTTCACCAGATGGAGAGGTACTGACAAGTTTTGTTGATAAAAACCTTGACTGCTTGGTGTTTCATGATATGAGTTAGTTGGTAGATTTTGGATTAGCTAACCAAATAATTATATATAAAGATTTGATCTTATTCTTAATTATATTAAATAAACTATAAACTATGATATATCTGGGACGGATATGGGCTGTTACTGGTTTCAGATCATACGTCTACTATGATAATGTGGTTAATAAATCAGTTGGGAATTACTTAGACTACTCAAGAGACCAACGGGGAATCCTCACAACAGAACTTCCTGACAGTCTTCCTTGTGGCTCCCTCCCATTTTTGTTCACTATATTGTTTTTTATGATTTAAGTGAGCTTTTCACATTGGTTCACTATACTTGATTGGACCTATAAGATGAAAACCTTTCTTTCACGCGTATTATTTTCCCAAAATCTGAGTGTGGTGTTAACCACTGAAAACAATCTTGCATGCGCATAGTGCCTATAGGTACAATCAATCTTGTATGATTTCCATAGATTTTATCAGACTTCATTATTATTTTGATACATTTTGAACTTTTGATTGATTTGCCTTGAGGCATTCAGCTCACGCAAGTATTGCTCATAAAACAGTTGGGTTTCTCTTCCCCCTCTCCTGTCCTGAAATTCCCTCTTACTTTGAAATTGGTTCAGAAAATCGCTATATTTCTCCTCTCTTAGTAAGATCATGAATTTTCCATTTCCATTCAAACTTATTGTTTTTTTTATTTCTGGTCTAAAAGAGTAGCCACATTGCTAGAGGTAGATTTAAACTCAGAAAAAACTATAGGCAAAACCATTAAAAAGAATTTAGATGTATAAGCATGTTTCATGACAGAACTTTATAGCGTCATAAATCATTTGATCCATGGAATTGACCATTCTGGTGAGGAAAGGCTGGATGTTGTTTTCTGCTGGAACATGCACTTTGAATTTAAAAGAAAATGTTTGAAAACTTGTTTATTTTTTATTCAGAAGGAGAAATGCATCGGAGTATGGGTACAATGCTCCAGAATTTAGGTGTAATAATTTCCAAATCTCACCAAAAACAAGTCCTGCATGGATATTGTCAGGAAGTTTGTAAAGATTTGCTTTAGTCTCTGTTTTACTCTGCAAGGATCAGGATCACACGAACATCCATACTCTTTCTATTGGAGCAAGAGATATTTGTGAACTTTTAGGAAGTAATGATCAAGAAAGTGGTAAATTCTTTAGTTCCTATTCTTCTGGAAAATAAAAGGATTCCTAATAAATGCTACACTTTCTAGCACACTACCTATTATTGCCTACAAAATCAGGAGCTGAACTTGTTAAATAAGAAGTGAAACCCTCAAAATAATATGATTTTCAATAAATATTAATGAATAACAGTGTGTCCAGAAGAGAATGTTAGAGAATGTGCTGCTAGTATTTTTTTTCCTGATTATTCAATACCGCTTTTAATTTCTGCATGATCCCATTTTATGCCAAATAGTGTTTCTTCTTTATCGATTTTTTTGCTTCAAGATTGGTTCTTGCTGTAAGTATCTCAAACTGAAATTTCTTTCCCTCCCATTACCCCAAATATTCTTCACTGATAGGGGTTGGTGGCTTTTTCTGAACATGGGCTACTAATTAGATGGTGGTCACTGGGATCTTTCTGGTGGGAGAAACTTAGCCGGAACTTTGTTCCTGTCCAGTGCACCAAATTAATATTTGTTCCTCCTTGGCAAGGATTTTCTCCTAATTCTTCAAGATCAAGCATAATGGCCAATATTTTGGAAACTGACAGGCTGCTGAACTTTCAGGTAATTTTTATATATTCTTTTTTACTGAAGCTATTTAAATCCAGCGAATGAGCCTAGAACCCAGTCTCCAACTGAAACTGATACCTGAGGGGAAGATACAATGAGTTGTATAAAGTTATATTTAGCAGGAAAATTCAACCACTAAGCCGGATACTCCTTATTAGTTATTAGTTTAACTAAGTACATGATGAAAGCATAATAAAAAGTTGGTTGAAAGCATACTAAAATACATTCAATTGGTTGAGATGCACGCATATAAATGGCAAATAGACCGGGATGAAAACGTTTCTACATTTTACCATCTTCATTAGGACTCGTGAGGTCATTAATTAATTAAGTCATCTACTAGGTGAGCAAATTTATTTCTTATATTGAGAAATGCCTCCTATATTTCCTTTTGTAGGATAATGCGAGGGATTCAAATCACGGGGACAGTCCAAAACAATTGCTTCATAATTTGGATCTCTCCTATAGACTTGAATGGATTGAGGGGCGGAAAGTACTTCTTACAAGACACGGTCATGAATTGGGCACTTTTCAGTTATAAGTGTCTACTGATGCCGATTCTTTGAAATTCTTGCTGAGAAATTTCATTGATTCCATAATTTAGTTGAGGCTGTCATGAAACGACACTTTAGCTTCTATAGGCAGCCCAAACTAGCAACAAAAGATTTTTTATTAGCTCATACTAGCATACAAATTGAAAAGTTATTCAGTGGAGCTCTTATAATTTGAGACACCGCATTTTGAGGATTTTTAAAGATCAGCTTGATGATACCACTACAAGGAGTCAATTGGATGGTGTTTTGACTTCAGATACTTTGGCTATCTTTTCGATGGAATGCTGGGAAAAGGAAGAAGCCATACAATATAGTAACTACGAACTTATTTGCACTTAGGGAAGGATTAGCCATTCTGGTTGACTATTTGGTCTCTCTATCTATGAATAAGTTAAGTAGTTTCTGAAGTCCTCGATGAATAATCTGGAAAATTTAGTCTTCACAGATTGTGTAATCTTTATATATATTGGACAGAAATTACGTTGATCTCTCTACAATTTTTGAGAGAGCATCCCCTTAAATTTTGTATAGATCTATGGCGTCTCATGCAGTTTATTTGAGTTTTTTTTTTCTTTCTTTTTATGAGGATCACATTGATTTGATCATGCTCACGTAATATTGATTAAACGAAAAGAAAGCAAATAAGACAAGAAGGCCAAGGTTACGTGTGGTAGTTATGTGTAGAAGTAACAAGATTATTGGATATCAATGTATCTTTATTTATACCTCTCATTCGTTGGGCAAGTTGAATTACTATAATGAAATAGAGTGAAGCATAATTATGAACTCCACCGTCATTCAATACAAGACTTTTGTGAGTCTCAGGTGAGACTCTTTTAAGAGAAACCGCGTAAACATGCTGGATTATCCAAGAATAGTGAGAAAAGGAGATACCAGGAAGGATTATTTTACATTATAGTAATTCATCATAGATCAATCTCAACGAGGCAATGTATATTTTTTAGTTCTTTACAGAAACAATGGATGAGCTGTTCGGGACTGTTACTTGGCTATAGCCTAGTGGCCAATTCAAAAGTCCAGTGTTTCCTTAAGTCAATAGTCTTTGTTAAACCGAAAAAACTTTTAAGTCAACATCACGCTGTTATGGTTTGTCACTGAAACGCATGGTTGTACCATGGAATTGTTTACCTGTTCTTCTCACTTTAATAAAATGTCACCAACTCTTAACTTTTGTGAAAACGATACCTACGAAGCTATACCCCTTTTGAATGAATTTTTCTTCAAAACAACGTAACATCTTGGTACGTTCCACAACACAGCTATTACAAGTGCAAATGATTATAACCAGAGAGATCTCTCCTACAACCTACGGTTTTGAAGGACTGAGATTTCTGGATGTACGAGGTTGGTTGGGGTATAACTCACCGTTTTGTCACTAATTATAATTTGTTTAACCTTTTATATTAAATTACTTTGCAGAAACACAACCGAGCTGGTACTATTTGTATCCACATTTCGATTTATGCAAGGATTGAGACCCAATGTTTCTTATCGCGGTAGAACTCATAATTAAAGATAAATAAAATAGAATGTGGGGTTAATGGGTAGAAAGAAAAAAAGATAAAAATATGAATGTGTAAAACTTACTTTTTTTAAGCAATTGAAAGATAATTTATAATAATATATAAAAGGTATGTCACTTGTTATAACTATTTTTTATTAATTTTACAATTTTACCGTTACTTATAACATTTAATGTTTTTTTTATTTAAAAACTACTGATATTTTTAACCTAAATTATGAATCTTCATTCGAAATTTGCAACAAATACAGAAAAATAAAGTACTACAGTGGATAAATAAAATAATTTGAAAACATAATTTTCAATAATAAAATCAAATAGTAAAAAACAGAACAAATAACATTGACATCATTAATCACTATATCTACCAATAACTTCTATTTAGAAATATGGAAATTACAAATAAGTATAATTTAAAAAAACTGGTGTCAAAGCCAAACTTATTTATTCCTTTTAGATATATATTCAAATAAAAAAAGTGACAAAAGATGTTTGAGAAAAGAATGCACTAATGAGAAAAGAATAAGATGTTTGAGAAAAGAAGTGAGAGGTAATAAAAAAAGATGTTTAAGATCAGAAGCGACAAAGGATACAACCTAGGGAATGTTTTGTGAAATCACTTTACAATTTCTCTAACACTATGTTTTTTCTCGTTTTAAGTTTGTACTAATAGGAGGGCATGTGGGATTTTTGACCTTCTCCCACCAATAATGAAAAAGAAAAGAAAGTTGCCCTCAACATGTATATTTAATCTCAGTGTAAATAACTATTTTCTATTGTAAATATAAATGTAATATTCTCTAATTTAAATATGTATATTCAATTTAAGATAAAATATTTACTTTTAAGAGATAAAAATTAATTTTAGTTGAAAAGAAAAGTTTTAAAATCATATAATACTTCAAAAAAATTGGTATAAAGCATTAAGTTCAATTAAATCTAAAAATTGTTTTCCAACATATATTATTTAGCAAACTTTAAATTAAAAATTGAAGGCCCGTTATAATTCTTAAAATGAATTTAATTTTAGAATTTGAGTGTGAGTAACTATGAATTGAAACTAATATTTGAAAATCTGGGAAAATTAATTACATTTCTTAATTAAATTAATCTTATTAATAATTACGTTTTTATATAAATAGTTAAAATAAAAATATTTAAATAATAAATAAAATAAAATAATTTAAATTTTAATAATTTATGAAGTAATTTATTTTAATATATTATTATTTTAAATATATATTTTTTAAATTTTATAATACTTTTTAATTTGTATTACATTTGTTTTCTTTCAATTTAGTAAGTCTACTAAATGCTATATGAAAAATGGCACAAATGAATTAAGTACTTGTGTAAAGTTTCATAAAATTTTTGATAGCCTAAAATAGAATAAAATGTACGAATTAGATATCTTCTAACCAAAAGATACAAAGACTCTAAGATAAAGTATCTATATTCTTCCTTTTTAAGGGTTCAGATCAGTCTCTGATTGTTCTTCTCAAAGTCATGATTAGGCCACAATTAGAGACATAATCTTTGATTTTCTCTTCTAAAAATTAAGATATTGATTATCTTTATTATTAGTTAAGTTAAAATTTTATTTTAAAAATAATAATTCTCCTTAATAGTTCAAATTCATTAGTAACTAAAATTTAACGATGAATACATTTATTTAACTATAGGAGAAATTATTTAGATCTTTATATTATGTAATTGTCTTTTGAAAAATATCTATTAATGATCTCTTTTATTAGTTTCATACAGAAGCATAGTCTAAGTGGGACCACCGACTCAAATACGAGCTTTAAATTTAAGTTAGGAGTGTAAAGAGGATATATGACAAGGGACAATAAACAAACGTTAATCGAAAGTCTAATACCACACACTTCAATCTTAAACATAAGCTAAGAAACACCACAACATGTATAATCTAAAAATTAAAATACTATATGAAAATTCTTCCAATACTCACTCTAGATATTCTTTTGTTGACACACATCTCAAAGGTCATGAAAGCAACATCACCCTCAAATACTAGATCAAGCCATTTTATATCACTGCTTAAATTCAATAACTTGGTCTTCTATCTTAAACTATCAACTTGTTAAAAACTATAAAACCTTCCCTAGCCTGAGTATATTTCAAATCCATAAGTGCAAATCGTTTGAAAATCACAAACAAATATCACAAGAGGAACCCTTCAAAATCTAAAGATAGCCCAAAAACCTTAATCATCTCTCTTAAAAGATAACTTCCCTAATAGGTCACGTATTATCATATTATCTTATCTTATGCATCACCACAGGTAAAAAGACCTATGAAAAAAATCCAACATCAAATATAAGGTACAACTTCAACTCTAACTTCTTACTTTTTCACAGGAACTTGAACATCAAATTTCTTACAAGTATCCTTGTACCATCATTTCTCAGTCAAAAATCAACTAAAAAGTAATAATCAAGTGTTACAAAAACAAGTTGATCATAATTCAAAAATAACCATTTCAACAATATTATACCATAAGACCCGCCACCCCAAAGATGGGTTTAATTTTCTTTGGGTAGCACAAGAATTAGCAGTCAAAATTCAGTTTTATTTCTTGTTTTGGGTTGAAGAATGAAAGATTCAATAATTACCAAGCAGTGGAGACAAAATAAAAGATGGAAATCAGCAAAAAGGAAGGGAAAACATTGTTTGAAATTGCCATATCTACAACCATAATTGCTATTGCAACACTTCAGTGTATGAACCGCAATGTAAAATGGTGGTATATAAACATAACTGCAATCTAAAACACCCAGCAAACTGAGGAGGTGATGGAAGGAGGGTGTTCTGAACTACAAGGAAGGCCAGGATCTACATTGGCCTTAAAAAAAATAAAAACTCTAAATCTCAAATTTGGGCTATTGGTGTTTAGTTTGATGAAGGAAGTAATGAAGAGTGTGCATAACCATCCGTGAAACCCCCATCTAGTGCAAAATGTTGGCACTCAAGTCCAATAAGCTTCTCTAGATCTGAGCTTGGGATCCAACCATCACCAAATTGAGCACTATCATCCAACCACTCAAGAAAATCTTCCTCTTTCTTCAAGTCCATGCTTTGTTGCACACTTGTTACAAGTTTATCTTCAATGGATTGCACCACCAAGGGTGTCCTTGAGGAACAAGTAGTCTTGTGGTTACGAGTGGTTGGAGGGGGAATGAGGGAATTGTTCTTTCTAGTGGTCCCAGCAAGAGAGTTTCTTCGAGTTGGGTGGGGATGGCTGTGTTCAGCAGTGTAGGTAACCAAAAAAACTGCAGGATCTAAGTGGCTCCTTTCAACCTGTTTCCTCGCCAAACACCCTTTGGAACTGCTGCACCTATAGTAGCTTCTGGGATAGGGAGAACCCTTTATTGGTTTCTGTCCATATTTGCGCCATGCCCATGCATCGTCAAGACCTTCTGCTGTTGTTACCTGTTTCACCACACTCTTGTTCTGGTTCTTCTTCCTGCAACAACACCTACATCGTTATTCACTGTGCCCTACCACACACCCTTTAAGAAAACATCACACACTTTTAAGTGTGTGTAAACAAAATCGAGAAATAGTACTCTATCCTAAAAAAAAAATAAGTTTTTAGTATGATCGTTCAGAAACTTTTTCTCTCTCTCTCTTGATGTGTCCAAACTCATACTGATATCCAAAAAAATTGTAGCAAAACTCTTAAAATCTCAGCATGGTGACTTTCAACACAAAATTTAAATCACAAACATCAACTTCAAATATATTTCAGTCAGTTATCTATATCAAAGTAAGAAGATATGTGATCTACAAAAACAAGTAAAATTTTGCGTTTGATTGAATGAATAATTAGCATACCCTTTTTTACATTTTGGTGTTGGGGGGACTTTCAAACCTTGCAGAGCTACTTTCTCTTCCGATGCTTTGAGTTCTTTGACTTGTTGGGGTTCTATGGGGATAGATAGGGAAGTTGTAACGATGGTGTGGGGTGAAAGAGGGTGCAAAACTGGGTAGAAAGGTTTGTAAAGATCTTCGAGATCATCAAGGACCCTGGTGGTTTCTGAGAATTCTGGAAAGCTATCAAGTAGCTCATCTTGGTCAGAGAAGAAACAAGAAAAATCAGGATTTTGATCGTCCATGGTGGTTGCTTCACCACTGCTTCCTCTCACAATAGCCTCCAAATCCCAATCCCTCAAGCACGCAAATTCATCCATCAACCAGGCACCAACTGAGAAAAGCAACTAACAACTATCAAGAAATGAAAAAAAAGGAGTGGGTTTTGGACGGTGAGACTTCAAACTGAAATGAAAGTCAGAATTTTTTTTTGCAAAGTGAAGAGGGTCTTGAAGAAATGTCAACCAAAATGTTTGTCTATATATAGATAGATGAAACGGTAACCAAACCAGTGGGTAGGGTTTTGAAAATGTGTTCTCTCTTCTTGCATAGAAGTTCAAATTGGCAATAGTATTTCAATAGGGTTGACTAACTATAAAGTCAAAATGAGAGCAAGTGGATGTGTAGAAGGGATTTTTTTTTCAGCAATTCGGTGCTGAACCAATTAATATATTGCCCAACCTTTCCCTTTATTTGGGTTCATAGAGCAGTGAATAACAGGAACAAGACCATTGAATCAGTCTTTGTGGTTAAGTCAATTCAATACATGCAATTTGGTTGGAAGGGGCCAATAATTTGAAGTTTACACATTATTATATATATATACACACATACACATGTGGATCAAGCTTTAGTCTTCACATGGCCGTTTTTCTCTTACGGCTGAAAATAACTAAAAGTAATTAAGGAGCTGGTATGAATCGAGTTAGCTAGGTACATTACTTACACAGTATGTTTCTATAATATTTTATGTAACACTTCCTGCACATTAATTATATTTTAATACTTTTTTTCTATGTTATCTGTTTATCCATTTTTTATTGTAGAAAATCATGTAAAATTCCAGTAGGATATTCGATGATGTTACGTCATGCGTGCATGTGAGCTTAGCTAGAAATAAAGATATTTTGATAACTTTTATTTAACAACTAATTATAATAGTATACATCTAAATTAGCAAGGTAAGTTTTGAATATTATAATAAGGTTCTCAAATAGTTAAATACAAAATTAAGATTGCCTAGTTAAAAACTTAAACTTTCTTTCAAATCACTTTTATTTTATTTGATATTCTTTTTTCCTACTTTTCTTCATCTGCTAAACTAGAAATATTGTGATACTATGACTGTTACACAATAACGAAATTTTTCACACAAGGAAAAATGAGTATAAGTTTTCATTTTCATCTACATATAGCTTTAGTTTCATTTCCATTTTTGTACCTAGACGAATTTCACTGAATCTAAGTGATCTCTGAGTGGTACTGTTGTAGCCATACTTTCCTCTTTATTTGATTACGTTTGAGTTTGAGGAAATTTATTTGGTGATATTTTATGCAGTGGGCTAATAATTAGTTACATAACGCACACGTTTCTAGCTCTTTGTTGATATAGGATGTTAGGGTTGTCACTGTAAGTAGCTCCAATCCTCACTTAGATTTGAGACCACATCTCCTCTTTGAGCACGAAACCACTATACCATATACTATAAATCCTAGCTAGGAATCTAGCAAAACCGAACTTAATCACTTCTTTTTCATTTTACACTTTAAAGATGTTCCACTCATTTATCACAATTGGATTCTTTGATATATATGTTTATTAAAAAATAGTATTGTTTGAGTATAATTTTGCCAAGTAAATCCATTTCCCATCATCAAAGCATGTATCTATAACTATGTATCTGATCAAGTTTTGAGGTAAATAGGTTGTTGAATTAATAGTAAAAGGAAGTAAATAGATTTTGCAAGTTGCAATGGATTGAATAGAGTGTTAAATTGAGAAGGACAAAGTAGAGCAAAGAAAAAACAAGCACCTTAAAAGCTGAAATGTTGTTTGTTTCGTAAAACGCAGGGAAAGTGGTACATGCAAATGTGGACTTTTACGAGCAAAGTGGTCCGTGTAGTACACTTCCAAACTATCAAATCAAACGTAACATTTTCATCATATAGCCCAATTTTATGACTTTACTGCTTCTGCTTCTTCTGTTCACAAGAGCCTTCAGATTCAATATTAGGTTATGGGATTAGTTCTTCCCCTGTACCGGCCTGGTTCGGTAACAACTCTATGGTTGGATAAAGTTGTTTATAAATATTTATCAAAAGAAAAATAATGAAAAATCAAGTATTTTTTCATAGATTTAAATTAACTTATATATAAAATAGTTTATAGAGTTTGCTCATTTAGTTTGTCTAAATTAGAAATTAATTTTAACTTATGAGTGAATTAATTTTATCTTATAAAATGTTTATAAGAAATTAATAAATCAATAAATATTGTTAAAAATGAAAAAAATATTATTAAAAATTATGGTGAGGTTATGGTGAGGTTACATAAAAATCATGAAGAAAAATGTGTAGATAAGATTTTGCTTATGAAAGTTCTTTTTAATGATAAACAATATTTTGTCTCCTAAAATGTTTGAAATTTAGTTTTAGATCCTAATTTATTTATTTTGAGTCATATGGCATTCACATGGCTACCATATGTCAAATATTTTTTAGTTTCCCTAAAATTTAGAGTTTGGTTTTAGTTTTTGTAAAAAAATAAAGCTTATTATACTCCTGCAAAATTCAAAAATTTGATCTTAGTCTTCATAAAATTTAAATTGTTTGATTTTTTTTCAATTAATTTATTTTTAAATCTTTAATATCTTCTTCATACACTTTTGTATTCATCTCACCAGCACAATGAGATATTATAATTTAAATCATAGTTTTCCGTACATTTAGAAACTAGTTACCAGATTGGTTCAATCAATTCTCAAATAATAGAATAATTGCTTAGGGTTACCAAATTTGAATGTTATGACATTTAAAGAGAAATGTTAGCAATTCATTTTCTTGCAGATTTGATGGAACATGCTCTTCATTAATAATTGAAATTTAATGAAAATAACAAGAAAATTTTTTTTAATCTCAATCTTAATTTTGTAGGTTTCCATAAATTTTATGACTCATTAATTATATGAAAGTTCATACGAATAATCCTAACAATTTTGGGTCAATAAGAATAAAGATAAATTTATTGTGACGTGTCTTGCACTCATCTATGTTAATAATGCTATTAAGTTGTGATTATTATGCTGTGTTAGTTAAAGTATTCTTAATATATTATATTTAAATTAAAAAATTTAAACTTTAGACTTAATTGGGCATCATTCGGCTAGCGTTATTTAACAAATTTTGTCATCAAGATTCCTCCATGTATTTGATTGCCAAACTTTTTTTAATTCTCACGCACTTTTCTAACCATCAAGCTTATATAACATAGTGAAGTATAAAAGAAACATTTTTGTTTGCAATTCTTGTAAAATGATCATTATTTTTAAAAAAAATAATAATAATAATGGTAAGTCGTCAGGTGTAAAAGTTTAACAAAATGAAAAAATAAACAAAAATTATAAAGTTAAATGTTAAAAATTTTCTTCTCGAGACAACATCGTGAAGCTCCAGTCACTTGACCACCGACTACTCTATCGTCTCCTCTCCAAACATGACTCATGCCCCTCAGGTCGGTTCTTTATTTTGTTTTCTATTCTCTGTGAATAAATACAATAAGGTTTAAAAGACCATAATATTTGGAAAATTTGCTTGATTGAAATTGAAAATTTTGCAAATGGCTTCACTTTGTCAATGGTGTGGTGCGCGTTTTTATTTCTAGTGTTGTTTCTGTGGATGTAACTATTATATTGGTTTCACCTATTTTAAAAGTTTAAAAGGAGGAAGATTCTATTATTTGTATAAAAGATATTTTCATCAATGCCATTGTATTTAAATTAATGAAATGTTTTAACCGCAACTATATTAAAATATATTATGTTAAAACTAGACTAAAATGGAAATTACTAAAACTAGATGACCAAAATGATATTTAGAAAAAAAAAATAATCAGGCACAAGTTTTCTAGTGCATTCCATGGTAGGTCTAATTAATTGAAGGGACGAGTAGACATCAAAGAAAAAAATTTCCCTGATCTTCATTCAATAGGAATATGTATCAAGCTTCCTGAAATAAAAATTTAAGTACGAATCAAAAGGAACCCCCTGTTGACATTTTCCATGTTCATCCATCACTCCGATGACCACACATAATTTTACTATGCAATCCAGGTTGCAAAAAAATGTAAATTAAATTTCATACAAGGCTATTGAATTAATACAACATACGACATAAAGCTAACCAATGAAAAGTTATCTAAACCCTTTCTCTATCAATAAATATAATGAATTAGAAAAGGCCAACAAAAAGACGTATCAAAATTTCAGCTTTTCTTTGATGCCAAGCGCACTCTTTTCCCTTCGATACAAAACTTCCTACTACCTGTCAGCTGCAATCAAGGAACAAATAAGGTCAAAACGCGGAGAACGATGCAAGTAACAATATTATCACGGATACTAACAAAGCATGGAATGTCAGGTATAATATCTAATGATTCCAAATCCCAGATATACAATTATTATATGAGTGCAACATTATTTCAAGCATCATATGTTACTTCTGTCAAGAAAAGGTTGCCATTAGCACAACATTTGATTCAATATGAAGAAAAGGTTGCCAGTAGCACTACCTTTTGCCGTAAGTAAGCAATAGCCTCTTTTTTTGAAGAAAAGTCAGACAAAACCGAAGATGAGTGTTCATCAATAACAACTTTGAGCTGTTTCAGTTTCAATGATTCTCCAGGCACCTGTAGTTAAGCAGGAAGTGATCCGTCACAGATTTATTAAGGAGAAAAAATATTTGCAACACAAAAAATAGGACTTACCTGCTGTAAAATCTTTTTGCACAACTTTTTCAGCTTCACTTTGCATTCGACGATCTTTTCTACTTTAACCAAGTCATCATGGGCTTCTTTTTCAAGGGAATCCATGTCAGCAGAATCTTCATCACTATCGTCAAAGGATGTCTTCTTCCCCTGATAATAGCAGCCAGCCACTTTCTTGGGTCTGTCCTTGATCCCTAGTCCCTGCTTCCCAGTTGTGGATTTCTCCTGATAGAACAATTACTGTATAATTAAACATATTGCTATATAATTAATTATTACACCCTACAGGTTTGGCTTCGAAATTATTACCACAATATAGCGCAAGGGTTTTAAGATATCAGTTAGGAGGGTTCATGGGTATTGGTACCCATTAACTCAAATCGATCCGATCCAACCCAACCCAAACACTTTGGGTTGGGTATTGAGAGTGTGGGTCAAACCCAACACAATCAAACTCATTGTTCATTGGGTTGGGTATTGTTTTGGTGTTGAAACTCATGAAATCAACCCATCATTATATCATATTCTTAATTTTAATTCAATATTTCAAACATTCCTTAGAGCACCTATAGTAGAGAACATCCATGGGTTATTTAACTACTTTTTGCAAATCTTAGTCTTCCATGTCATATTTAAGAACTCTATCTAATTTTAACTTCAATGATAAACTTACTATAAGCTTAACTTTCTCAAACTACTAGTTTTTGTACAAAAGGAAAATATTTTTTTATTTGTAAGAACATAACATGATCTTTCACATAAATAGTTCTTATACACTATTGAACTCCAAAGCAAACGTCATGAAAAAACAAGTTCATAGTTTACAAACTAAATTTTGAACAGCCTACAAAAGATGTAACTTTTTCTCATATACATCAAACAAAATACATATAATATAAATATTTGAAATTTGTATAAAAATGAATCGGTAAAGAAGAAAAGAAAGTATATTTTTTAAATTGTAAAACAATTTTTATTTTCTGCATTTCAATTGATCCAACCCAACTCGATCCACTATTGATGGAAGTTGGTACATTTCGGATTTGATAGACAGGTGACAATCCAGCCCAACCAAACCCAACCCTAACCATTAACACCCCTAATATCAGTCGAGTATCACCAGAACCTTCTTAATATTGAACATGACATGTAACTATATTACTGTTATCATTTGACAAAATGAAATAAACAGAAATAACTATATTACTATTACATGTAAGAAGTTGAATAGCAAAGAGGTCACATACCTGGACTAGATTATAAAGGTTTTCTTGATCCTCTTCATGAAAAGCAGTTCTCTCTGCCCTATTTTTTACAGTTTCAGATATAATAGACTTTCTCTTCTTCGATTCAGCTCCAAGAAATCCACCAGAGACAAAACCATACTTGTAGCCCCACCACTCCGGAGGTATAGCAGGATATTTGCTTTCTGCACCAACGCAGTAACCAAATATCATATATGATCCCAATCAGCATAAATAGCACAAACTACATTTCGGTAGTGTGTACCTTCAATTTCAAAATTTTGAATTTCAGATGCCTTCGACATGTCCAGCTCACCATCAGAATTATCAGTAACCTCAGATATGTCACCCTTTTTAACCTATCACCAAGATCATAGAAGTTAACAAACACTGACGAGCTTGTATGAAATAAAACTGCAAAACACATTCAAGGAGCTAGAATATATAAAATGCTACCACCATTAGCTTAATATATCAATTTTAAAGATTTAAAGTATCAAGACTTTTCAAAAGAAAAAAGAAGCGCAAGGGGCATCTAATATTCATGCATCCAGTCATGCAATGAAATTTGAGAAGATTGCAATCTACGGTTAGCCTGTGTCAAAATTAAGCATAACAGAACAAAATTGAGCTTTCTCGAATAACAGAGTTACAATTCAAAAAAAAAAAAAAAAAAAAATCTTTAAAAGTAATAGGTTTTCCATCGAAAAAAAAAAAAAAAGCAAAAATATTGAGAAAATCAAAAATAAAAATGGATTGATAAAAACACTAGCCAATATCACATCCAAATCCA
>Ga0099825_1000150_pt1 | contig 55759 bp, 20 predicted proteins | sample SiratroredBW_FD_76838 | JGI IMG/M metagenome (GOLD analysis project Ga0099825, IMG submission 76838) | Root nodule microbial communities of legume samples collected from California, USA - Siratro red BW | ecosystem: Host-associated > Plants > Roots > Nodule | place: USA: California | collected...
AAAAAAAAAAAAAAAAAAAAAAAAAAAAAAAAAAAAAAAAAAAAAAAAAAAAAAAAAAAAAAAAAAAAAAAAAAAAAAAAAAAAAAAAAAAAAAAAAAAAAAAAAAAAAAAAAAAAACATGGGAGTTTTTCTAAGTATAGTTCTTAGTGCTTCCTATAGAACTATTGTCAGGTGTAAAGTGAGTAGGATAAACAATGTCAATGATTTTAGTGTCGCCTACTAGTTTTCTCATCCCAAGACGTGATTTTGAAAAGGCTTAGAAGTTCCAATCAATGAGGGCCAAAGTGTTTAATGTTGTGATTAGCTTCTCATTAGTGGGAAGTAAATAAATTATTTTCTAATGTGATAAGCCTCCCCCTGATGGGAAAACAACTGGCGATAATGCAGAACATGTGCAGCTGAGGATGGTGTCAAAATCCTGCAACATGACTCCATAAAAGAAGGTTAGTTGGTTCCATTAAAAAATATTCTAAATCCTCCTACAGTATTTGTTTAGATATTATTCTCTAAAGTAAATCATTCATATTTTTAGAACAAAAAAGAGAGTCAAAATCGAAGTTATGAGAAAATTAATAGTTACATGCATGTGTAACATAAGGTATGGATTAGTCCGGAGATTAATACTGTTGATTTTTCAGATTTGTACAACTACAAAAATGAAATAAATAATTAAAATTTACTTATTTTAAAAGAGTGGAACTCGTCCATGTCTATCCTATAACTAAATATAAAAGTATTTATTTTTATTCAATATTTTTTATTATAATATAAAGATTATTTTAGAGGAAAAAAAAAAAAAGGACTTAACATCACTCAATTAAATATAATGACAATGGCATTGGTTTGTTGTAAGTCATTAGCATTATGGGGGATAATTAGTGAAGTGTGCACTAATTTTGAAATCATTAGCGGTATGGCGACAATGACATTGTTTTGTTGTAAGTAATTAGTATAATACAACATTACTTTTTCCCACTAGTGAGGAGTCTTTATTCAATATTAATAATTTTGAATCAGTAAGTATCATTTTTGAAACTTGAATGTTCATTAAATTTAGTGAATCTTGAAATTCAATGTTCATTAATTCTTGCAGTTAACATGCTTATTTTCAGAAAAGATTTATCATTTATAAGAAGCGATTTAGTTTTAAGTCGGATAAAATTAATAAGTAATGGTGGAACGTTTATGTCGTTACGAACATGCATAAATTGAAATTAGAAAGGGATTAATAGGATTAGTCATAGAAAGGATTGCCAGAAGGATTAAGACAATAAAGGTCATGAGCCTGAAGGACTATACGAAAAGTTATAAATATGTGAAACTTTCAATTATCAAACATTGGTGTCTAAATGAATTTCAAACCACTTTGCATTCTGGAGAAATATTACTATAGAGTTAAGTTATATCTGACCATTCAATTTAAATAGATTAGATTAAATTTTTTCCTTGATTCAAATTTAATCTAAATTCTTATGAGTTGAGTAATAATTTATTTATATTAAAGTCGCAATTTATCCATCTCAATCTCTTAAGCTACGTCATGAGTTTTATTTGTTACATTGGAGTTCAACCAAAATTATTAAACAATGATAATAATAATAATAATATAACTAATATTTAATTTATTTTATTAACTAAAAATATTTATTTTTTAAAATATAAAAAATTTCAATTCTCAAGTATTAAATTAAGGATGTTGGTAGTTAATTTAGTTTGAATTTTGGTTAAAAATACATCAAATCAAACACAACAAATATATGCAGTTTGATATAAAATAAAATAAAAATACTCAAACCCAAACTAATTTATATGACTTTTAATTTCTAATTCTAATTTCTTTTTTGTTAAATATTTAATCTTTCTTTTCAACTATTAATTTAAAACATAACAATAAAAGATATATTATTCAAAATCTTATAAATGGATGGAATAATAAACTAATAAATCATAACATTAAATATTCAATATATTAAAAGGTAAAACCATATATTCTTAACCTCAACAAATACAAAGAAAAAATTTAAGATCAACTTAAAGACCATAAAAATATAACAATAAGTTAAGTGGGAGTGTTGAAATGATGGTGTCAATCATGAAGAAAATGTCAATTTACAATATATAAGTAAGGACAATCTTTACCTTTTAACTCAGTTTTGTGAATGAATTAAACTTAAATTTGTTACTGAATATGATTTTAGAGTCTATCGTAATGAGATTTGTTAAACATATTATTTCACGTGTTATGAAGTCATGGTTAGTATCTCACTTGTATATAATATTACACTTTGAGAATATCTTACATTTATTAAAGATAAGATCAATTTACATTGAGGAGAATCTTTATCTTTCAGTTATGTGAGAATGAATTATACTTAAACTCACATTTTAATAAGAATAAAAAAACTTATAAAATAAATATATGAATTGGATCAAACAAGAAAATTTATGTTAAAATGTATAACTTATTATTATTCTTATTATATTAATAACAATAACATATTAAAATATATTGGAGATTGGAGTTTGGAGTTTGGTCTTTAGTTTTGAAAGTTCAAACCATAAATAGCAAACTACTCCATTCTTAAAGAATTTCAAAATGATAAAAAAAAAATGTTTTTCTTATCGATTTAATTTTGAACACCTCCATATTAAATAATGCAGTCTATTTAAAAAACCTTAAAAACAAAAAAATATTAAAATTGTAAATTTATAAAAAAAAATACAAAACATAAAAGATAGATAAGGTTAAATTAAGTCTAGTAAAAAATTATATAAAGTCCATCATGTTAGATTAAACATTACAGTTAAGCTAAATACTATAATGTATGGTTCATAAATTATATGTTTTTATACTGATTTCTCATTATATAAAAGAATGATCTAATTAATATATTATTTTCACATGTACATAAATATTATTATTGCAAATAGTTATTTAAATATATAATTAGATTATTTATACAAAAATTTCACTTTTAAATTTTAATTTTAAACTAATGATTAAATCAAGTAATATCACTATGTTTAAGGATTAATTTTATAAGTAAAATGAATTTAAGAACATTCCAATGTTTTATTTATTAGATGTGATATAGCCATTAGATCATTTCATAGTGTCTTATATATAAGAAACTTTATTTTACACATAAGTATTTATTAATGTTTAATATATATATATATATATAATCAATTCAAAAATATCATATTTTGTTATAATAAGGAGTAAAAATTTAGAAGTGAAAAGAGATTGACGGTCAACTGGTCAAACATGGTTCCCTTATACTTCACTAATTTTGTTTCTATTACATAGTAATTATTGTATCACTTCGTCCAAACACTGGATAAAAAATTTAGAGACAAAATCAAATAGTTGTCAGTTTGTTTTTCGAAAACTGAATTTTCGACACGAATAATTAATAATTTTATTTTATAAATAATGTTGGTCAAATTCATTTATAGAAATATTTTTTGAAATAAGTTTATTGCAAAAAAAAAATCTTATATTAATGGAATATTATACACGACAACACAACCAATATCTAACCCATCAATCATGACCTTTTTATAAATAAAAAAATAAAAAAAATCACTGGTCTTCATTAGGGCAAAAGACTAAATTGATTTACAAGATCTGACCGACGTATCAGTTTAAAATAGTCAATGGTCATAACGAATCAACAAAAACAGAATCACCACTAAGATGATTTCATATAACTTTTTTCCTGATTAAATTGGAATATTCTTTTCGCAGCAACACGCTATCCATGTGTATTACCATTTTTATATTATTATAATAATTTTATACATAATGTAATTTTCGCTAATATAGACGTGCATTATTCTTATCTAATAATTTAAACTAACCTTATAAAATTAAATAAAAAAGGAAAATGTGTATTTAAAACATTCATTGTAATTTGATCATATTTTTTAATATATATATATATATATATATATATATATATATATATTAAATATAAAGAAAAGAAGCGGCAGAATAATAGTTCTATAACTTATAAGTTTCTTAGTATTATACTTTTTCGTAAGCCTAATTTATTACTATTATTAGTCTAAGGTTTGGTTTCAAAATTATTTGAATGCGTCAAAAGATAATTAAAGTTTAACCAATAATTATTTATATTAATGATTGAATTTGAGCACTTCATAACAATTTAATTATGGATTCCAATTTCTTGTTTTTTTAATATTATTTAAGGATAAAATTATTTTAACAAAAATGCCAAAATTTAGTAAATTTTGTGTAACATCTCATATTTTTTATATAATAAGAACTTTATTTGATGAAAATTATATAATAGACTTAAATATAAATATTTATACATGGATGATATATATTTCTCCACATAAGATTTAATAAAAATATTTTCATACAAAATAAAATTAAATTAAATTAAACTTCTCGATTAATTCATTAAGAAGTTACACCACATGTCAAATCTTCTATTTAGATTTAATATCCGATCATCACAAATTAAAAAAATAAAAAACAAAACAAAACATCACATAAAAAAAAAGGTAAGCTAGAGAGTTAAAAAATGTATTTTCACAGATTAAATTTATATCACAATCAAATTATAACAAATAAGGCATTTGATAGTTAATCTTATACATCACATTGTCATTATCATATATTTTTATAATAATTTATATCATAGATTCGTATAGAAGGACACTGGACTCTTTACTTTTTGAAGACTCAGAAATTTGCACCTGTCATGTACCATTCATATGTTTTGATTAATTTAAATTTCAAACTTCGGATAGAGTCTATTTTGATCAATTCCTAATTCAAATCTCGGATACAATTTTCATATGCACAAGATTAATCTATATATCCTATCCAATCAGCTCATAATTCAAACCTTGAACATGACTATATAAACTTATTTCGACTGTCACTATCTAATAATTTTCATCTACGTTAATCTAATATACCAATATAATCAAATACCTTCTTAAATTAAAATTCCAAATAATACATATATTAACTTATCTCAACACGGATATATGTTCTAAAGTAATGTCAATTTTTTTGTTAATTTTCGTTTACGTGAGTTTAACACAAATTTTATTTTGAGGAATTTATATGTAAATGAATCAAACGAAGTATATTCGAAAATCTAAACTAATTGACTTGATAAGACTTTAAAATATTAAAATGTAATATATAAATTCTATTTAGACACATGCTAATATTTATCTGTTTCAGATATTAAAATGTAAATATATATAAATTCTATTTAGACACATGCTAATATTTATCTGTTTAATGTATGTAATTTTCAAGACACGCGGCAGGTAATGCATTATTCAAGTGATGATGTTATTATCGTAATCTATTATTGGTAAAAGTTGAGCAATAATTTGTTGACTTTTCTATCCAAAATGCAAAACCAACCTCCCACCTTAAACAATCGATGAAGAATAGACCTTCAACTCACGATAAAAAAAGAACTATGTTCTTTTAGGTTTATCTACAGGGACCTACTAATGTCTCTAAAGTATTAGATAATAAATTGTTAAAATTTAAAATTACATTAGAAATGAATTTAAAAAATTATGAAATAGCATAATAATATATTTAACAAAAAAAATACAGTTTTAGAAGCTACTGGTTATCATTTTTTTCAACGTAGAAGGCAGTAAGGCATTTGTTTTTTATTTTCTTTCTTTCCTGTGTTGGTTTATGCTTAAAAGTTAAATGTGATTCACGAACTCTGAGGAAACAATAAGCATATCTATTTTTGTTGGTCGAAATTTAAATCAAGAACAAAAGTGCAGTCGATAAAATGGTTGAGACAAAAAAAAATTGGACTGGTGGCACTTTTTGTTGAACTTTGAAGGAGCAATAATAATAAAATGGCCGACAGTGCCATTAATAATACTGCGTTTTAGAAGGGTTGTTGTTACCATACAGGGATAAGAACCAGTTAATAATAGGAGCGTGGCTCTTAAATACAGGGGTGTTGTAAGGTGTCGTTGTGTAACTACAGTGTTTCATTATTTACAACATGTAAAGTGTGTCCGCTTTCTATTCAATTATTGTCTCAAAACAATCTTAGCCTTGTATGTTTCATTTGGCATAACTAATTATATTTATATCTTTTTATTATATTAATAGTATTAATGATTAAAAGAATTATTTATTATACACTCCTGTTAATTAAATTTTAAAATTATCTTTTAATTTTCATCAAATTGTATTTTTATTTAATTAAAATCTATTTAAACTATTTAGGATATTATTATTAAATCAACCTCAAATCATCAGAGCTCTGTTATTCAATATTTTAATTTTTCAATTTTTTTAACATTATATATCACAATATTTTATAAATTAAATAATTTATTAAAAATTATTTTTTCTCAACAAAAACCTACCTAATTACTTCTAAAATACATTAAATTTTATGATTTTTTTTTAATTTTGTAGTCTTCTATTTAATTACTTCTTAATTATTATTATTATTTTTTACCTTTTCTCTGAATTAATTTTTCTCACTAAAATAAAATTTATAAATTTATATTCCTTAATTTTTCTACAAATAATATTACTATATATAATTATCTTTCTCAATTTTAATTTTTAAAAAATTTAAAAATTTCTATACTTTTATGCTATTTTTTTCATTTCCTTAATATGTTATTTATTTAGATAAAAACACCTACTAATAATATTATACTTTTAATTCAATAAATTGTAAATATATTCATATCTATTTGAAATTTAGTCATGTAACGAAAAGGAAAAAGGGAAAAACGTGAGCGGCAGGATTCGAACCTGCGCGGGCAGAGCCCACATGATTTCTAGTCATGCCCGATAACCACTCCGGCACGCCCACCTGATGAAATGTGATGTTGATTTATATCATCATATCATCTAATTGTGTTGAAGTCATTTATTAAATATTTAATAACGTTGTATAAACAATTCTTAAGCTAGTATGTGTGAGAATTTTTAGTCTATTTATCTAGTAAATAATTTGATATATGTCACAACAATAAAAGGGAAACATATAGATCAAAATTACATCGACTTAGATCAAAATATGTCACAACAATAAAAGGGAAACATATATATATTTATTGATTTGATAATTTTTTAAGACTTGTTATTAGATTAAAAAATAAAAAATTATATTTACCAAAAAATATGTTAATATAATTTTTTATATCTTACGTATACAGATAAAAATTAACATAATACATATTTTTTAAATATATCAAATTTAAGTTTAATAAAATGTAAGAACGATTGAAGGAATAAGATTCACTTATTAAAATAATAACATTTTGTAGGAGTTACACAACTTATTTGATCCCTTCCCTAAAATACAAATAATGTCAAATCTCTTCTCAAAATATCGTACTATTTACATTACTTAAATGATAACGTATGAAGCCAACCAATAGACGGAAACAAAAGAAAAATTAGTATTCTATTGAAATTAGAATTGTACAAAATTCAAACTGTAATTTTAAAATACAAAGATATCTGGTTTATAATCACCGGATTAAGATAAGAACAATGAAATTAGTCGGCAACAGTGCTCATGAAATTAGTCGTGCGACAATGACTACATAATCATCATATTCAAATATAAGTTAAAAACTATAACCACTTAAGGAGTATAGGAAATCTTGTTGAATCATGTTCTAACATAAAACTCATTGACCACCTTAATTTTCTTCACAAATTTTGTAGAGGGATTGGAAGGGTGAGATGATGAGAATAGAAACACGCGATAGACTATTTACTGTTTGACACACCATTGTTAGTGGGTGGTACTTGTAGCAATGCATGTCTCAAAATTCTCTGATAAGAACCAATATAAAATTGCATTGTATCAATTTAAAACATTACTCGTAACTATCACAAAAATACCATTCCGCAAATAACCTTACACGGTATAAAGAAAATCAAATTAGGTTAACACATAAAGCCCTAACATAGTACACCTCGTCCAATCAAAGCCTCAGAAGGAGCAATTGCCACTACTCAAGAAGCCCATCATACCGATTATGAATTTTTCAGATCAAAAGCTTCTCAATAGCATCCTGCAAACCAGAAAATAAAAAAGACTCAGAAACCTCGCTCAGTGACAAACTATATATATTTGTGTTTGTGGCAATAAATAATATAGCTGACATTTGGTAGCAGAGTGCCTATAATACCTTTAGTTGCTGGATTTGAGATTTCAATTGACTTCCTTCATTGGTGGTCACAGAACAAGCAATCACTGGCCTGGTGACCCCACAGGCACGCCCAAGTGCTTGTTTTGAGGGGACAAACACGTAGGGCACATTCTGAACATTTCAAATGAATAATTCATATGATTAATAGCATATTCCATGCTCATAAGTAACACCCAATTAAAACAAATCAGCACGAATGGCTAAAAAAGCCTAGAAGTTTTCAATCAGAGACACAGGCAAAACATTTTTTTTTTCTTTTATCATCAACGACACAGGCAAAACTATTCAAGTTCTACTAATATCATGACTATGCAGACCACTCATGGTGATGGATGTGGCTCATTATCGGTAATGGCTAAGCTAACACAAGTTCAACATATACTTAGCAGTAAATGAAACATCTCAAAACAAGGTTGCCACACAATTGTAGATGCAATTGTAAACAATAACAAATACTAAATAGCATGCTGCTACATATAAGGAAAATAATATACCTTGTCCTCAGCAAGTAGAGGAAGATGGAGAAGAATCTCAAGGGGTTCAGTATCAGCAGCCATGACAACAAACTCAGAGATACCTCTGTTCAGGGTCTTGGTGGCTGCAAATCCAATAGAACAAGTACATTATTCACTTATCATACACAGTAATAAAAGAAAGAAAGTTAACATCAAGCAAATACAATTAGCTAGTTACCTTCATTAGCGCCTTTTTTGAGCTGCTTGTAGTTGGCAGCTTGCTGAACAAGATCTAGTATGGTTATTGTGAGCTGGGCATCAGCCAAAGGGTAAGCTTTGGGGTTCACTGTTTCTCCTGTCTGCGTTTTGCATCCACACAAACACAAAAAAGGAAATTGAGCAATGGATCAAACATTTCAAACTGTGAATCGAATGAAAGAATAGCGAAAAAGAGGAAGAATAATATGGTACCATTGTTGATTGAACGGTAGCAGGAGAGGGCTAGGGTTTTTGGTTAGAACAGAACGTGAATACACAACCGAACCGTTACAAGGAACATCAAACATTGGGCTTTTATGTCTATAGATGTCAGCCGCCTTACTCTCTTGCTGGATCTTCCTTTGACTTCAAGGCCCAGCAACATACCAGGCTTAATATATTTTTCTAATATTTGCTTATGAATATTTTTTGAAATATCTTTTATCTATATTTGGCTGCACAGATCATGTTTTGTATTAAGCTATGAAAAAAACTATTTAAAATAATAATAGTAAATTTATCTAAAAAATTGAAAATTAATTAAAAAATAATTCGTTTTTAATGTTTTAAATATTTTCTTTTTAATTCATCTGTTTATTTAAATTTCAAATTAAAAATTAAAAATCCAATAGTTTATTATATTTAAATGTAATATTATCAGTTTAAAATTTATAAACGAACTCAACATAAATAAATGTCTTTTTAATATTGTTTCATGTTTATAGTATTTTGTTTATAAATTATTTATACTTATTAAAATAAGATAAGATAATAAATTTGTATTATAAACTTTACCTATAACTATAAATATGATAAATTGAAAATTATAAATACAGAAATAATAAAAAAATAATAATTCACAACATGTATCTTTAATTTACAGTTTTTATAATAAAATATTTAACAAGTTTTATGTAAAAAATGTTTTACAATTTTTTTAGAAATAAATACTCAACAATTTTATAAGATTAAAGAACCAAAAAGAAATATTTATAAAAAATCATAAACAATTAATTTAACTTAGTTAAAATTTTATATTAAATTTAAATTCACCCAAATTAATTAGGTTTTAAATTTTATATTTAGTTGAAGGGACTATTTAATAGAAAAAAAAAAAAAAAAAACTGATCAAACCAACTTAAAACCCTCCAATTTTCTTCAAGAAAATTTTATGTACTTAAATTTCGTCTTTCTTGATTATATTACTTGTTTTTTTATATTTCTCTCTTCTTTTTTTGTTTTTTCCTTCTTTATGTATAACTTATTGTAAGTTTTGTGTGTATATCTAGCATTCTTTGAATGATGGAATAAAAATAACTCACACATGAAAATATTAATCAAGCAATATAATATTTTCTGATAGTGTGCGATATTTTTAATGTTTTCATTGTTGAAATCTTTGTTTTGATTTTTATTTAATGTATTTTATTTTATTAAAGGTGAAATTAATTAATTCCATAGCTTCCCTGACTATGATTTTTCCACACTCAAATAATCCATTAAAAATATATTTATGGACTAATAGTTATATTTTAAGATAAAATATCTAATTAGGTGTTAAACACATTTTGTAATACAATTACACTTTTATACGAATATTGCGTGATTGAGAATTCATGGAATATTTATCTTTTGGTAAAATAATACAACGTATTTAAATGTGATACTTTATGTTATATCAAGTATCATTTTACAATAAAACATAAAGCATAAGGAATGAGTAACAAAAAAATATGAAATATGAACTGAAATTTTTGTTCTTATCATAATTTGTTTAGTTTATGAAAATTTTCTTCTTATCACATAGATTTTTTTAGTTTATATAAACTGCTGATCTCCGATACTTCACAATGAATTAATTTAGTTTGACTATAAAGTGTATAAAATGACCATAAATTATTTTCTGCAACATGGACTGATTATGTCAAAAAAACAGATAAATATATATAAAAAGATAATTTTAAGTTTCAAATTTACACTTGCTTCGACAAAAGTAATAGATACTTGTGCTTTGAAGAAAAACATCAACAAAACTTTTCCAAATTACTTTGGCTTTACATGATTTACAATGACTTCAATTAGATTAACACGAAGAGCTATAAACAATAAAAATCTCAAAAAAGGAAAAGCGTTTGATTTTTTTCTATTTATACCTTACTTGTAATTATACATGGTGTGGTGTCATTTCTTATATTATGTATGAATGGTGGTAGCGTAAACATTTGGTATAATTTATCCAAAATAGCTATCATTATTTTGTAATTAAATTGAACACATGAACATTATTCATAATTTGTTAATCACCCATTATTCAAACTATTGGAAGAATATGACAGAGAAACCGACTCATAAGAATGAAAACTAAGTCAACATATAAGGAAATGACACAACTTTCGATCTAAAATCTTAAGGTATTAGCTTTGTGAAATTTTCGATATAGGATCAAACTGTACTCATCCAAACCGCAAACCATCGGCTCTGATACCACTTGTTGGGTAATTTGAGGGAAAAACCGGGAAGATCTCACAAGAATGATAACTAAGCCAACATATAAGGAAATGACACCACCTTCAATCAAAACCTTAAGGTACTAGATTTATGAGTCTTATTTCTTATATGTTATTTAACTTTCTCATTTCTACTTACTCAATATAAGACTTAGACTCACATTGGGATATCTAACACAAACATAGGTTGTAAATAAGAGTTCATAACTTATTTACATTAACATTAAGTTCATGACCATTATTTCTCTAATCAAGCACATTAACATTAAGTTCATGACCATTATTTATCTAATCAAGCACTTTATATAATATTGGAATTAACATGTTCCTACAATGGTGAATGTTTGATAACATTCAGTGCAGAAGGACACCAACACGCAGATAGAGCCTCCAATGTTTATTCGTCATCTTTCACTCCTCCATTAACTTTCTGACAGCCTTTTGTTTTAAATAAAATAAAATAACTTAAAAGCCAAGTGCGACCTTACTGATAATGCAAGTTTTCATTTTTTTTCATTAATTGCTCCGTTAAAAAAAAAAAGCATAATAACTTGCTATGTTTTTATTCGAATTAAAAACCTCATACACCTTGTATTGATGATAAGGTAAGATCACTTTAGATATCAAAGGTCTGTTTGGTTATGATTTTCCTTTTCAATTTCTAAAAAAATTATAAGATGATTTTCAAACAAGTATTTTCTTTAATATAAGAAATAAAACATAAAAAAGGTGGCAAAAAAATAATGTTTTAAAAACCAAATTGAATTGTGTTTAAGTTTTTTTTTTTCATTGTCTAGTCAAAGTAAATGCTAATTATTAACTCTTTCAATGTTATATATTTTTAATTTTTAATTATCAATATTGTTTTAAATTTTTAATGTTTCTTAATTGATTAATTTGATGTATACTTAAAAAAATAACCTTAGTTTTTGAGGAAATTGTTTGATGTAGAGTTTCCTTATATATATATATATATATATATATATATATATATATATATATATATATATATTAAAATGCGTCTCAAGATATAAATTATATTTTTAAATTTTTAATGAAAATTTGTTGAAATAGATCAAGAAATAACATGTGTTAATTAAGTTGTTTATAATTATTTGAAAGAAATAATGTATTTTTAGTTTATAAGTTTTTTACATTAATTATTGTCAAAAATTCAAAAATTAGTTAGGAATTGTTTTATCGCATTTTTATGGAAAATCCTTTGCAAATATGTATATAGTAAGAAATTGGCAAAAGATTTACGAGTAGGATGCTAGGTGTGAGTTTAATTATTTCATCTTCATGTAAAAATTTATTCTCATCTTCATATTGTCTCATCCTTATATTCATTGAAAAATGGGTATACTAGTATTTACGTTTACATTCTTACTATTTTAAATATTAATTAAATATTTTTTATAAAATAAAAATCATAGCAAAAATATTATGAAATAATAAAATATTCAATATCAAAAAGAACTACGTTTCTTTATTATCTATTGTGAAAAAAAAAATTATAATAGTATAAATATCAAATGATAACAAAATAAAGGTTAAATAATTATTGAAAAGAGTAAAAATTATCAATTATAGAAATTAGTTACAAAACTATAAACAACAAAAAATAATATAAATTTTGTAAGTAATGCAATAAATTAAAGATATTTTAGTAATATAAACGAGGACGGATGAAAGATGAGAATGAATATTAAGATATCTACGGAGAGAAGACAAATATGTAAATACTTATTCTGTTGCATATTCAATTTAAAAATTAAATATTACCTATACTTCTACCTAATTATATACGAATTCTATCAAGTATTACCTGTACCCGTACCTAACCATGTACAGATTCCACCTAAATATCACAATACTTATAAGAATATATTCTTTTATTATCTCTATTTGGTAGGAAATCTTCACTAATACCTTGCATTATGTTTATCATGGTACGTATATAATATTTGTTCGATGACCTTACATTATATGCATTGTTATTCATATTATTCATAAGTAATCCCTTGTCAATTATTTGCAAAATATTTATTTAAAAGTTTTTTACCTATTCAGATTTAATCATTTATTTTATTAAATAAATTCATCAACTAAAATTAATTAAAAGTATTTAACATTTTAAGATTTTAAATAAAGCTTGTCCATTTCAAATTCAAACTCAAATTGTTGCAATAACTAAATTACATACAAAATCAACCTTATGAATGTATTAGTTGTTAATTAACCTAAACTATTAAAATCATCATCTGAGACCTTAATCTTCAATAAGTCAATAATTGAACTCCTTTAATTATTTGACTCAAAATTGTTAGTTTGTAAGAAAGTGGTTAATGTGTTGTTTATAACTATATTAACTATTTATTTTGATATAGGTGCAGTTGTGGAAAGAGGCACCATATTTGAGTGCAGTTGAGGAAAGAGGTACAATATTTGAAGATGAAGCATGTATAGAAGTAGTAGATCTAAGACCCAAGCCATTTTTTTAGAATACGATGTTTTTATTTTTTCATTATAAATTATTAATATTTTTTATTTGTTAATATATTTATAAAAGTAATCTTAATTTTGAAAGAAATATATTTGTTTTATTTTATAATGTCACAGAAACTAATATTTGTAATGACAGAAAGTTTATTCACTAGTCATTTATTTATATTTTTTTTTCTCTAAATATTAATTTTGTGTGGGTTGACTAATTTATGTATATATATATATATATATATATATTTGTAATAATTTTAATACTATTTATATATATATATATATTATCATTCATGAATATTACATTAAAAAATGTTATTTATGATTTAACTATGATTAAATTTTTTAATTTTGAGTCAGTATATTTATATATTTAGTGTTCGGACTAGTTTTACAAGCATTGGTGGAAAAGTTGATTAACAGAAATCTGTAAACAGAAAATAGGAGAACCTTTAAAATGATTCAATTTTATAATTTTAAAAACTTAAAATAAGGAAGTTTTAAAAGAGTTTAAACATATAATTTTCTCTATTTTTAAAACAAATAAACATTTTTAAAAAGGAATAGACAAAATCACCGTAATTTTTTTAATTAATGTCGTTGTAAATTATTTTGTATCAAAAAATAAAAAATATACTTTATTTAAAAAAAATAAAAGATGAACTAGAAAGAAGAAGAAGCATAATATGTGTAATATTTGTTTGATCTGTGTAATTTTTTATCAGCACAAAATATTGGAATAAGATTGGTTGTTGAAGAATTGAGAGTAGTGGAATTATTAATTTACTGATAATTTTGATAGAGGAGTTTGCTAGCAAAAGCACCAAAACCCTTAAGCCCTTTTCGGCTCTCTCTATTTTTTTCATTCTCTCAGCTGCAACACAACATATCACAAACCCTTAAACCCTTACCCGCCTGCGACGCCGCTGAGGTTTGATATTGGTGAAGGTGACGGAGATGGAGATTGAGGGTGAGAAACAGCACAAGTTCGATGTGGACCTCGGCCACCTCATGGCTTTCGACTCCAATCACACCTTCCCCTCTCAACCACCTCTTTCCAGGTACCCTATTTTCCTTCTTCTTCTTCTTTAGGGTTTTTCGTTATTTTCTCTTTTTGACACTGTCCTTGCTTGCGTTAATTGAACACAGGGTGGACCTAGTCAAGCAGTGCTTACTGAAAGGCACTCACTTGGTTCAAGCTATTGCAGATGCTCTCTTCACCTTACCATCAACCGAAGATGTAGATGGCCCCCTAGTCAACTTGCCTCCGCCAATAACTAAATTGCCAAGAGAAAAACATGTAATCCCACTCTCCAATTTTTATTCTTCTTTTATATTTAAAAGGTGTTATATAAACGAGTAATTGTTACTTTTTACTTCAATGCTCGTAACCCTAATCCTTATTCCTACTGTATTGCAACTTTCCAAGGGCTAAATAAAACCCTCTTCCTCCATATGTGTGTCTGCTTAGCAATTAGCTGTGCAATTGTATTGATTCTATTGTATCGTTGGTTCCTTGATTCTAGTATTTTTCTATGTCTAATCAGTCAAATCACTGGCTCATCAATTTTTTGTGATGCTTTCAGTTGCCAAAGCCTAAGCCTCCTACTAAATGGGAAGCTTTTGCAAAAAAGAAAGGTTTGTGTATTCATGCTGCCCGTGACCATCAAATAATCTTAATGCTGTTTATGTAGTCTGTGTTGAGCTTAGTGCTCTCTAATTTTTACTAGTTGAACTGATGAATTTTATCCTCTGTTATTTTGCAGGCATACAGAACAGGAAGAAAGACAAGATTGTGTACGACGAACAATCTGGAACCTGGAAACGCAGATATGGGTATGATCGTGCAAATGATGAAGATGCTGTACCTATCATTGAGGCAAAAGAAACTGATGGTAAAGGATCGAACATCCCTTTCCTCATGAACTGCTACGTGTTTCTTTAATGGTCATGAATAAGGTGTAGACTGTAGACACTCTACTTTACGTTGTCACTTTTGGGCAACCACAGAACCACTACAATGTGTTCAGAATATGATAAAATTTTAACATAGGATGATTCATGGCTGACCTGAATAAGGTTTGTGTACTCAAAACTGTTTCTATTGAGAAAAAATCTGAATCAGACCACCATTGACCCATTAGAAGATCCAGATTGGACAATGGAAACATACATCAGGGCATGCTCAATGCTTATCAAAACATATGGTTGGCATTGTGGGTTAACAGAGCATTAAACCAGACATTTATTTAATGGAATACCCGTCAGTTAAGATTTCAAAATTTTGAGGATTTTACTTCCCTACCATATTTTGGCACATTGTTATTTTTGGTTATGAAAATTTTTGCATGTGATAATCTGGAAGTTAGGTAGTATTTATATGCCCATATTTCTAATCATATGTGATGTTTATTTAGACGGCTGATGTTTAATGCTATTATTCTGTTGACTTTAACATTTTTATCCATTCACGAATATAAACTTGTAATTCGCATTTTACTGGAATTTTTTTCGCATACTAATCAGAGCTATATGTATGTTATCAATAATGATATTGTAACATTTTGTAGATCCAGAAGAGGACCCTTTTGCCAAAAGAAAAGAAAGTAAGAAGAAAAGAATTGAAAAGCAAGATAAAAATCGACTACAGAACTTGAAAGAAGCTGCTAAGTTTGGTGCCTTACCAAGGTTTGTAACATAACGTTTCCCAGTTAATGTTGAAGATTTTGTTCGTAGCATGGGAATTCTATTTGTTACTGTTCATTATAGTATACATCATTGGCTTATAGTTGTGTGCATAATTTATTTCATGGACTATGGAGCCTGGCCTTTTATTTAGCCATTTGAGTCAATATCTCCCACCTTGGACAGTTGGGCCGTTGCCTTCTTTCTTTTCTCATTCACAAAGTCTTTACTGAAGTTTCTTATGCTAAACTTGACCAAATCCAAATGATATATGCAGTTTATTTTTTATACCACTGTCTTGAATCAACTAGTGATGCTTTCTTTATTTGTTAGGGAATTTGCACTGGTAGTTGGTTAACTCCTTCCTTTTACTCATAAGCACCTGTGCCTAATAAGAGCCTCCTTTGTACCTTTATTTCAATAAGCACCAGTTGCTTAAATTTTTTAAGTGGGACCATGTCAGTTTTTATTTAAAAAAAAAATGTAAAACTTAAATAATTTGTACTTTTCATTTTCTTAGCCGTGTTGAATATTTCTATTTATAAAATGAGATTATTAGTTGGATCCATTTAAATTTTTTTGTGGTAATGGACTAGAGAGTGTGGGTGCTTAAATAGAAAAAGGTAAAACTAGATAAGATGTCCGAGTGGATCCAAAAGATGATGGCCTTAAATGCTCCAATTCCCGAATTACTTTTACTTTTGTGGTATATGATGTTCTTAATGGTGGCATCTCAACTTCATATGTCTGACTTTCATGGCATGTGGTACTTTCCCCAGCTTTAGAATTGAGTTATCTAGAGCAACTGTCCTGCCTAAAAATGTGTCAACTTTTGACTAGATTGTTGTAGAGTTTTGATCTGGTGTTTCATGTTTTCTATACGTCTTTATTATTTCTTTATTCTAATGAAATCTGGACAAATTATTATGCAGCCATGTTCAGCTGGCAGCTACAGCTTTGCCTATAACAGGAACTCAGGCAGCACCAAAGAAAGTTACAAAGGATGAACTAGGCAATGTAGCTGGAATTGCAGCAACTGCAACAGCCAGTGGTGGGAAATTTGACAAGAAATTGCCTGGTGAAAAGCCTGCAAAACATAAAGGAAAATATCGAAAGGTTGTGTACCGTACACTCTCACATAACTGTTTCTCTTATCCATGTAAATTGTTATATGTAAAAGCACCCATTGTTAACTAAATTGACTTATTAACTTCCATTGTTTTGTTTTCATCTAGTTCCTGCCAGTGGTGGAAGGAACCGGGATAGGATCACAAGAGAGGGAGCAAACTGAAAAAATATTGAACAAGATCATGGCCAAGAATTCTCATAACATACTGAATGTTGAAAAGGTACAGTCGAGTCTTTTAGTGAAATGGATTTCAAATTTGCCCAATTTTATTAACTTTTTTCTGGTCAAAATCGTACAATGAATTCCAGGCTGTCACAATGCACAATGTGAAGAAAGAGAAGAAGCGAAGGAGCGACAAAGGGAAGGCTTCATCAGCTGACGAGAAATTGAAACCTGAGAAAAAGTCTTTTAAAAAGGGAAATTTCAAGAAAGGCAAGGCGAAAGGGAAATAGTTTAGATTTCATTAAAACAAGTTTTGTAGAGTTCATGGAAACTTTGTTTACTGGTTTCAAATTTTGTAGACTAATTTCATCTATCAGTTGCTTTATTTACGATCTATATAAAATTAAAAGTAAAATTAGATATTTTAATTGACAAAAAGCTTTTAATTTATCAAATGAACGACTACATACATTGCGCGCGGCAGACATATTCATTCCGTACCTTTTCTGTTTAGAATTCACGGGCAAGAGTCCTCCCCAGAGCCAGAGTATCAATGGATATTTAGAGTTCTTGAAAATAAAGTATATTTTTTCAGGCGTCGCATGTGTCATTTGAACTTTGGGGCTTAAGTAAGACAGAGCCCTTTCGTGCATAAACTATTATATGCTGCTCATGCAACATAATATATTTTTGTAGATTCCTTGTGGACAAATGTAAGTTGTGACTCGCGAGTGTTTTTGTCTTCTAATTACATCACTTTTATCCAACTTGTGTGGCCAATGACGACCTTACTCCGACAGATGGAAATATTTGGATAACTCAATTTATTCAACAAGTAATAATCTGAATTTGCTTCGGCTGTGTCACATAGACGAGTTACGCATAGCTTTGCAAATTACACCACTCTTTTCTTCTTTATCTTCATAGCCGATGCAGAGATAGAGACGAAATTTATAGCTTCTGTTAGACAAAATTCTCCACCCAACGAAGTTCTTGACTTTACCTATATTCCTTTATTCAATATCTTGTGTGGCTTGTTCTTCGTTGTTCTTGTTGAATTGAAATAGTCGTTCTCAACTGACTTGGTGTATCGTCTTTTAAATTCGCATATTCTTGCATCTGTTCTTAATCATCTCTTTCCTTATGAAACTTTTAAAGCTTCAATTTAAAAGAGAGGCGCAGTTCCGCATATTGAAAACTTAGGATTCATGGGTAGAGGTAGGTTGCAAGTGCAAGGTGTTGAATTTGGTAGCAAAGATCAACAAACAATACGTAGTTCCGGAGTCAAGTTTGAATGGGATTGTCTTGAGGGTAAAGTTCGTCCCACTAGTTTCTTTGCAAGCGTTGGTCAAGCAGGATTTGGCAGTGGGATTTCACCAAATCCTCCTGCTGCCAGTACTAGAGACAGTGCCACCAAACCATCCTTGGCCTATTCTTCCTCGAAATATGTTTTAATGCCTGAAGCTGGTCTTCGAAGCACGGGCTCTAAAGGGTTATTGAGTGGCGAGGCAGTTGAAGTTGATGAGGAAGGCCATGGTATGAAGAAGGAAAAAAAGATGAAGGGGTTTAAATTGAAATTTAAGATTGGGAATCCATCACTGAGGAAGTTGATGAGTGGGGCAATTGCTGGAGCAGTGTCAAGAACAGCTGTGGCACCGTTGGAGACCATAAGGACCCATTTGATGGTGGGCAGCTGTGGACACACTTCACTTCAAGTCTTTCAATCTATTATGGAGACCGATGGATGGAAGGGCCTCTTCAGAGGCAATTTTGTGAACGTCATCCGAGTTGCACCTAGCAAGGCCATTGAGGTGAGTAGACACGATGTTTTTTAACACTGTACATCATCATAGATGTAAATTTTTTGGATATTTGATGTCACTAACTTCTTTATCTCACATTTCCATTATTTGGAACGACTTGATTCATTGCTTTCTTATTCATGGAAGATCAAATTATGTCCTAGTTAGCTGGAAGATGACTATGGAATGACATGGACCGTTATGGACCTATGGTGTAACACACGCACTCACACACAAGATGACATAACTTTTACTTCTCAAATAATGAGAGTTCCCGTAGACCCTGTTGCTTCGGAATTGTCCTTTTCCTTTTCTTCAAACTGAGGGGTTTGTATTTTGAATATTATTCATCACTTTTGTACTTCCATGTAGGCTGACTGACAGATCAATACATCTTTCAAAACTAGGAGTCCATCACTACAAATTGTAATCTAAATTCATTATACACATAATGACATCTTCTGGAACATGCAGTTATTTGCGTATGACACTGTCAGAAAGCAACTATCTCCTAAATCTGGTGAACAGCCAAAGATCCCAATTCCCGCCTCATCAGTTGCAGGTGCTGTTGCTGGTGTTAGCTCTACCCTGTGTACATACCCTCTTGAACTACTCAAAACTCGTCTTACTGTCCAGGTATGCACTCACAGAGCTCTCTGATGATCTTTCTCTCATTTATGCTTCAAATGATGTAAATTTATCCAAAAATTGTAGAGAGGGGTGTACAAGAACTTAGTGGATGCATTCGTGAGAATTATTGGAGAGGAAGGTCCTGCAGAACTGTACAGGGGCCTCACTCCTAGTCTAATCGGTGTGATCCCTTATGCTGCAACAAACTATTTTGCTTATGACACACTTAGAAAAGCCTACAAGAAAGCTTTTGGTAAGGAGGAGATAGGGAATGTGATGACTCTTGTAATTGGATCAGCTGCAGGTGCATTTTCAAGCAGTGCAACGTTTCCACTTGAGGTGGCTCGTAAGCATATGCAAGCAGGGGCTTTAAATGGAAGACAGTATGGTAACATGCTTCATGCCCTATTGAGTATACTTGAAAAGGAAGGACCTGCGGGTCTTTACAGAGGTTTGGGACCAAGCTGCCTAAAATTGGTTCCTGCTGCTGGCATTTCTTTCATGTGCTACGAAGCTTGCAAGAGGATACTTGTGGCTAATGAACAAGATTAAAACCAGAGTTTGGAATTGGAAATTAGTTTGTTTTGCAGATTTTGCTTTTCCCTGCATATTACTTTCACCATTTCAACCAGGGTGCTTCTTTAAGCTGTGTTGATTTTCTTCTTAGGAAAAAAGTTGTATTCATTAGATACTTTCACAATAACTTATCTCTACATCAGCAACCAAATTCTCAACTCATTTTTAGTTGTTACAGTTGGAGGGTTAGACTACCCCGTCTTCTTATTCACAGTATTAATTTTTATACTTAATAATCATTCAACCATTATATTGAAGTCTTTTATTCAAATCATTGAAATTAAAAACCGATTAATACTTTTGTTACATTATTTTATTTTAATAGATAATAATTTTTTTTAAATATAAAGTTTATTGACTCATAATATATAACTTTTGTAAAAATTTATGTATATGTTATGAAAAATAACATTAAGTTATCCGATAGATCGGTTAATTTTTAAAAATATTAAATGATACAAGTGTAAATACTTGGACATATAAAGTTAATCGATAATTTTTTTCCTAGTGTGGATGTCTTTATGACATTCATCATACGGTCAAATAGTTTTTTTTTTCTCTACAACTAAAGGAAAATAAGCAATATAATAGCAATTCAAGAACAATAATAAATTATTTAAAGATTTTAATGATAATACATAATTAGTGTAAAATAGTTTTACTTTATCATTTAATCATAAACAATTAATAATAAAAAATATAAATTAATTATATAAAATTAATAAATATAGACATAAGAGATCAACATTTCTCATATAGATTTAATTGCTATTTCAACTTTAAATTTTGTATTTATATCTTGATTTGTTTATCCATCAATTTGATTTTAAAAATATTAGTACACATTAAGTAAATTAGGCATTGGTCTTAAATTGTTGTTTATATTCAGTTTTCTTTATAAAAAAGAGAAACAAAATAGTATTTAGTAAATATTAGAATAACTGATTTGATAAGAAATGAAGAAAAAGATGTAGATTCACTTTATTTTTCTCTTCCTCCTCTATGTTAGGTTGTGTTTGTTTGCGTCGTTTAACTCTTCACCATGACAAAAATTAGAGGGTAACCACATTTGGATTTAGTAATTTGGGACGATTTTGGGTGTGGAAATGCGGGGGAAGCTCGCATGCTCATCCTGCAAGGTTGTAAAGAAATGATGACAAAAATAGTTGACAATTATGTAATTACAATGTTAGCCTTGTGCTTTTTCACCGTTGATGATGTATATTTTTCAAACATTTTGCTTGGCAGAGATTCCTGACAGCACTGTGCATGAATGCAAGGTTCCTCACATCCACAGAGGAATCATTTAACCCTGTCTTCCTGGTTACGCCATTAAAGTGGAGTGAATGTTGAAGGGTTGCTCATATACACAAATTGAATTTCTGGAGTTGGACCTGTATGGTGTGTTGCCTTCGTTAACAGGAGCTTGAGGTTTTGTGGCTGAATAATGTGGAAGTTGGTGTTGTGAAGCCATTCGTGGTGGTGGAAGGTGGTGACAAGGTGGAGGTGAGGTTAATGATGGAGTTTGGCATATACATTACAGACTAGTAATCAATTATCTTAATATATTTGAAGTATTTTATTTTGCAAAATAGAGAGATAATCGATTATGTTAATCAATTATGTGTTATTTCAATGCTTCTTTACGTGTGCAAACGTCGTCAATGACTGAAATATTATGAAAGTTGGTGTTGTGAAGCCATCTCTGGTGGTAACGATGTTGAAACTAGATTCGTGAAGGAGTTTCGCATTGGTTATATACATTAGATGTGAGTAATTGATTTAAAATATTTTTTTACAAGATAAAAGAATGATTGATTAAGCTATTTAAGTATATGTGTCATGTAAGTGATGATCGGTTATGCTAATAATCAATTATATAACATAATCAATTATACGTGTTTCTGTATAGGATAATTGATTATGATTCTGAAAATTACATTTTTTATTCGTTCGTATGTAATTTATCTGTGGATCAATATTGTGAAAAAACTATAGAAACAACTTAAAAATAAAAAGTTACGTGTAGTTATTTACGTGTTAAAAACTTAAATATATCAAAATAATATGATTATTCAAAGTTTAAGTACGTAAAAAAAAAAAAAAACATATCTAGACAATAAAAAATATAATGTAATGAACATGATGGGTTATGAACTTTTTATTTGTGTTTTCCATATATTTGTATGGATGATTGTACACTCATATGCCATGCTTGAATTAGTTCCATCTAAATTATGGAAATTTGGATGGACTATTTTTTTAATAATAATTGTACATAAATTGTTAAAAAATATAAAATGATTATACTTTTATATACATATAATTATAAAAAAAGTGTTTTTTTTTATATACTTTTTTTTATTAGTTTTTTCATATACGTATACTTTTTGTTATAGTAATTTTTGTATATTATAAAATTTATATATTTTTTATTTATTTGTAATATATATATATATATATATATATATATATATATATATATATATATATATATATTTGAAGTGTTTTTAATTTTGTTTTGCTAAATTTTTTATGTACAATTTTAATATACATTTATTTATATATAGTAATTTTTGTATATTTTCGAAATTTATAAATTATTTTATTGATTTATATATATATATATATATATAAATTTTTAAGCTGTTTCTTAAATTAAGTTTTTTTTTATCTTGCTTTGCTATTTTTTTATATGTCTTCTTTGTAATTTCTGTATATTTTTTAAATTTATAAATTGTTTTACTGATTATATACCTTAAGCTTAATATATATAATTTAAAATATTTTTTTAAAATTTAATTTGTTTATTAATATAAATAGATAATTAATAATTGTTTTAGAAGTAATTACTCGGCTTGCAACGGAACACATAATTCAAAATAATGAAAATAGTAGGTATTAAAACATTTATTAGTATTCAAATCAATTTCATTTTTAACACAAGGATATTTTAGTTATTTTCCAAACATATAAACTATTTTTTTACTATCACATAAATAAAATAATTTTTAAACTATTAAATTTTTTACTTATTTATTTTTACTTTTCATTTTTTTTCTTCAATTTTCTACTTTTTAATATTTTTCTTCTTTTTCACTACCACCCTAATCCAAACAAAGCACAAGTCTCCTTTACAATTTAATTTGTAAATGATTAATTTTTTTTAAACAATTAAACAATATTTTATTATATTATTTGTAGTTGATTTGCTAATATGTTTATACAATTAAGAAAAAAAAATGCATAATTATTGTAAATTATTTGAGAACTTTTATTAATCATTTAAAAAGTTATAAGAAAATCAGTTTCATTTATTTTGATTTTCTTAAATAAGAGAATTGAAATTAATTTCATGAATTACGTAAATCATATATTCAGTAAAAAATAATTCTTTTAAGAAAACAATTCCTTCTTGTTATTTGGATTATTTTGTGTATACATAAAAATAATTTATATTTTTATTCACTGCTCAATTAAAAAAAATTTAAAATACGCAATTTACTTTGGAATTTTTCTTGAATAAAACAGATTTAAGTTTTCCTAAATATTAATCTGCTATTATTTGCTTTCATTTTTCTTAAATCGATCTGGTTTTAAAAGAAACATTAACAAAATAATGTATGATATGTAAAATGATTCAAATATAAATTGTCTAATGCCTACAAAATTATAGGCAATAAATGTGTCAAAGCTAGAGACAGTCAAATATAAGTTACTACGTTAAACTTGTTCTAAATAATATCAGATATACTTTCAAAGTGAAAAGGATGCAAACTTAATAATAATATAGAATGAACTATAGATTGTTTGCTGGTAATAATATTTATTATAAATTAAATTTTCATAATAACATTTATTATAACCAAATTAAATACACTTTAGGAGCCATTTTCAAGTAATTATTATAAAAAAAAATGATGCATCACATATATATTATGTATTGCGAGTTATATAACAAAAAAATCGTAAAGTCTAATTTAAATCCGATTTAAGTGGTAAGGAAGTAATTTTGTTTTTTAGCATCATTGAATTGGTTAGTCCTTTAACCAATCATCAATAAATTATTATTAATTTTTATATTACAAGAGACAGGAGATATTAACTAAAAATGCAGACATTAGTAATATTTTCTTAAATTTCTTGGCCTATACAAAAATATTATAATTAGTCAATTACCACCGTAAAAATTATTTAGTTTTTAATTTTCCAAGTTTAAACAAATCTAAAAAATAAAAAGGGAAATAGAAGTCATCACCAATATTTTTATATTGAAGTTTAAATAAGATATAGCTTTAGTAGAAAAAATAAAATGACATTTCAGATTAAAGAGCCCTAATAATTTAAAAAGAAACATTTGCCATCATTAGTTTTATATCTGTAATTCAAACCCTTTACAAAGAATAGCATATAGACCAAGAAACTATTAACTTCAAAAAGTTGTCTTTGTCTAATTATCCAAACCATTTAAAATTATATACTGCAAAATATTGAATTAAAATAAGAACACTATGAATTAAATAATAAGGATCTTACTGATTTAAAAATATTTATTTTGACCAAATAAATTATATATAGCAACAATGGGAAATAAATTATAGAAAAGTTTTTCAATATTAATGATTGAATAAGTCCGAACTTGTCCATAAGTAAAACATATTACATCCATAATATCTATTCTACTATGAGTAGAGAGGGTGCACAAAAAGTCTGGCATAATTTGGAACCAGGAATGTTTGCTACCTAATATCACTGTAGTATGTTGTAGATTATATATTGATGCTCGAATGTCAACCCTCCAAAGCAAAAAAGACATGCTGCTACCAACTATACAAGGCTAGTCCCATCCAGTGGGAACAATAGATGCATAACCACTAGGCCCCTCTTCACCAACCTCCCCACCTCCTCCACACAATTCACCAGATTTCACATCAGTTTGTTCATAACTGCAGCTTATACTCAAACTGTCAAAAGAGGTTTCTACAAGGGAGTTTTGCATGTCGTACGAGGTATCGGGGTATGAGGTTGTACTAACAGAATCTACAGCATGATCTGCATTGCCATAAGAACTGTAGCAGTTGTAGTTCTGCATCTCAGGTTCAGTGGTATTTCGAAAATCACGACCGCCATAGCTACCACTGCTGTAACGCTGTGATCCATAACCACGACCACGGCCACCTGATGGAGAACACTCTGCTAACTGGATGAGCCAAGAAGGAACTTCCTGGTTTGCCTCCTGCAAGAGTCCAACAAGAGCCTTTGCCATTGGACTGTTCTTGTCGCTGAAGAAAGCAGTGGCTAAACCAGATTTGCCAGCACGGCCTGTGCGTCCAATTCTATGTACATAGTCATCTATGTCTCTAGGCAAATCAAAGTTTATGACATGAGCCACATGCGGGATATCTAATCCCCTCGAAGCAACATCAGTTGCAACCAAAATAGGAGTATTTCCAGATTTAAAAGATCTTAAAGCCCGTTCCCTTTCCTAAACAATGAAACAAGAATCCTTCAATGAATAACATCTTACCAAGAAAAACATACAATAAAATTAATGCTCAAGAGCGGAAAACCATAAAGAACAGAGCAAATTACACCAATATCCCTGGAAATATTGAGACTACACATGGCCTCTCTAACTTTTAAAAATGGAAAAGGATGTTACCCGTTTCTTGGGTAAGTGAGCAAACTGAGTGTTAATGAAGTGAATTAGGAATTAAGAGCCCAAAGGTTAAGGTATTGGAGGTTTGTGTAATTTATTGCAATAAAACCAAAACTCATTGCGAAATGGCAAAAAGAAGGACAGACCTCAAGAACCAAAGAAAAAATAGAATAAATAGAAGGCAGATTAGCTAACCAATTGAACTTTGTCTCCGTGTATGGCAATAGCTGGAAAGCCACTTTTCGATAACCAGCTTTCTAAAGCATCTGCTCCTCTTTTTGTTTCCACAAATACAAGAGTTAAAGCATGCTGCGTTGCAGAAAGCAGATAATTAAATCTATTATCCAACAAACAGCACTTCCAAACCAACAGTTAAACGAGCATACACACTTCTTACCTTCCTATTGGTCCCATGCACCTTTTGGCGACGAAGATGATCAACAAGTTTGTCTCTTTTGTCTGTATCCTGCACAAGCTCAATCTTCTGCACAATCAGTTCAGTACTAGATCCAACTCTCCCGACAGACAGGAATATGTAGTCCCACAAAAAGTCCGATGCTAGCTTCTGCGTCATCAATGAAATACAACATCAAGAGGGTAACACTTAACAAGAGACAGTAATAAAATATTGCAATAAAGCATTAAAAACGCACCACTAAGAATATAAACAAATATTAAAGCAGGGCCAACCTAATTCTTTACATACCTGTATATCATTAGGGAACGTTGCACTAAACAACAATGTCTGCCTAATACCCGGCGGTGGCATGTGCATTTTCTCCACAATCTTGCGTATTTCACGCTCAAAACCCATGTCCAGCATACGATCAGCTTCGTCTAATGCAAGGTACTTTATCCTCGCCAACGAAACCCTTTCTCTCTCAATAATATCCACCAAACGCCCAGGAGTGGCAACCAATATGTCAACTCCCTTCTCCAAAAGGCGCAGCTTTTACCATTTTTAAACAATGAAACGCACAATCAATAACTAAATCTTCATTTAAAGAGACGCAAGACACCAACTTTTTTAAGGGGTATATGCATGTCAAAAACACACCTGCTGAACAATAGGAGACCCACCATAGGCAACAACAACCTTCACACCAGTTTGAAATGCAAATTTGTTCGCCTCATCGCGTATCTAACAAAAATACTTTCATTTAAAATATACAACAAAGTGAAAAATAGAAAAGTTGAGCAGTTTTATTATTCATTCATGTTTTAAATATCAAAACCTAATAACACGGACACCGGATAGCAAAATAAAGAAACCTGGCAGGACAACTCCCTCGTAGGAGACAAAATAAGTGCAGTGGGGTATGCAACAGCAACACCACGAGACACTGGCGAAAACCCGGAAGAGGAACGACCCTTCAAAATCCCAGATATGATAGGAAAGCAAAACGCCGCCGTTTTCCCCGACCCCGTCTGTGCACACGCCATGAGGTCACGGCCCGCGGTAGCTATGGGAATGGCGTGACGCTGAACGGGCGTGGGTTTCACGTACTTGCATCGCTTGATGTTCATCTTCAACCCTTCGTCCAAGTCAGTATCATCGAAGACGTTCACCGGCGGAGGCACGTCCTTCCCACTCGCCTCCACCGGGACCGACTCGTACGCGTCGAAGTTGATAGCGTCGCCGTTTTCGGGTTCTTCCACGGGGAAGCGGGAGTTCCGGTGAGAAGGATCCCGGGGGCGAGAGTGTCCCCGACCGCCGGAGGCACCATGGGAGCCGCGGCCACCGCCGCGCGGCCAAGGTCCAGCACGGGGGAATCCGTTGTGTGCGGAATCATCGGAGGAAGGTGGAATGTAGTTGGAGTGGTGATGGGGAGGTACATGAGGGGAAGCAAAAGACCATGGCATTGTGAAGAAAAGAGTGAAGTGAGGAAGAAGAGGAAGAGACGATAATAATAATAATAATTAGAGAGTTTGAAGGGGAGTTTATATAGCAGAGTGGCTCTGAAAACGACGGGTGAAGTGCGGAGGAGAAAGACATTGAAGGGAATGGAGAGAGGGGTGGGGTCCAGTGGGATGACGTGGGAGGGAGGCATGGAGCAGAATCCTGGGTCACGTGAAATATCTTTTCCGTAGTGGGACCAGGTGGACACGTGTCGAGAGGGGATTTGAGGAAAAGCTGATGGAAAATGGGGTTGGTATTTGCAGGGTCTGAACATGAAATAAATGTTGGCGTGGTGGGGGAGGGGATGTAGCGCAACCCCCAACCAACTAGAACCGGATCGCATGACCATTATTCGTAACGATATGCGGGCGTTTGATTTGGAGCTGCTACTACTACTCCTACTCCTACACTACACCCTCTCCACTGCTCTTTCATATTCCTTTCTTACTATAAAATACATGTCTTAAACTTATGAAATTTAATTAATCTTTTTTTTTATCAATTTATCAACGTTTTCTCATTACTACAAATTTAAAAATTATTTACAGATTTACAGTAATTAATTATGCGTGTTAACAAAGTTAACAAATAAACAACAGCAATTATAGTTATTCATTTAGACTTACTTTGTATTTGATTAAATCAATTTTATTAATCAATTTGTAACATATAATTTGAAATTACCAAACACTCTTTATTATATAATGTGGCATGTATGACTACATAGTTGGGTCAATTATTCTACAAACATCAATTAATAATTTTACAAATATATCAATTAAAAAAATCTATAATATCTATCAAATTATTCTCTTCAAATTTTATCATCTATTCATTAATCCAAAAATTTTTATTATTCATACATAATTCACTCAAATTCTTTTAAATTCACCTTTCTAAATTCATTTAAATCCACTTTTTTAAATTTATCTTTCAACCAAACAAAACCTTGAATAATCTAGTTTTATTTCAGTAACAATTACATTAACTATTTCATAGCTCACTGTAAAAAAAATATTTTAACTTTTAAGTTACATTTTGAGTTATTTTTCAACTATTTTCTTACTAATATAACTTTATATGTATTGTATCAGTCTATTTAACTTTGATTTTTTTTATTTTTTAATTTTTTGAAAATTTGAGGCTTATCCACTGTTGGAAATCCTATTACTTAAATTAGATGATTTTTTTTTCGATCTTTATCTCTCCAGTTCCCTCATTCTCAAAGATAGTTTGAGATTGTTTTAAATATAATTTTGAATTAACTAATTGAATAATAAAGACTCAATTAAAAAATGTAAAAATTTTATACACTTAATAACTTAAGAAATTTAATATAAACTTAATTAAAAATGTTAAATTTATAAGGACTTAAGTCCATTATTTTTAATTAAATATTGTATTTTTTTAAAGACACTAAATAAAAATTTTTCAGATATTTCTAATAATTTAAGAATGTTAAAGTTTTGCAAAGACAAAATATACAATACCATTTTCAGACTCTAAACTCAAGAAATTTTTTATTAGAGATGAAAAGAAAATGATAAGATATTTTAAAGAGAAAAAACTTATTTAAACCATTTATCTTTCGCGTTCATACATTAATTAACATCGCAAATATCTTAAACGATTCTTATTACCATGCCTATCTATTCCATTAAGTAATTTTTTTACTTCTTTTCGAAGTTAAATTTTATTTGTTATAACCATAGAATCATACACAATAAAATATTCTTTACACAAAGAACCTGAAAACAACGAATTTAAAATTCAGTGGATTGATATTAACACATATTTCAAAAGCTTTTGAATTTCACTATCCTACACAATTTAATTGAAAAATTAAAAACATAAATTTATTATAAAACTGAGAAACCCATGCTATCTCTGGCATGTGTATGCCGTTGGTGGTTTTTTAACCATTCTAGTGAAATTTCGATAAAGGACTAAAATGACAAAATTTGAAAAAAATTATTCAAATGGATGAATAGTGCGTATGGTTCACAATTTCTTGAAAGAAAGTTAGCGTACATGACTTCAAGGTTAATGGTGAAATCACTATTACATTGCTCGACTTTAGTATGTAAATGATACAACAGATATCGTTATAAAAATATAAAAATTACTATCCATTCATGTAAATGTATAACTATAATTTCACTATTAATCTTGAAGTTACGATTTTAGTTAAACAAAGACTTGCAATATATACATGACTTATCCATTCAACTAAATTTTTTAAAATTTGTCCATTCTAATAATTTATAATTATATTCACTAAATAGTTAAAAAGCTACCTTTAATATGATAATCTTATTATATATTTCGAACGCTTGAATGAATAAAATCAAGTAGATGAACTAAATAAATTTCAAAATACTACTTGTATACATGTATGCATAAAACACCAATCAATATTATTTTAAGGGATTAAAATATTTATTTTTTATCTCTTAATAAAATTTTGTCTGATCTTAATTCCTGAGCATCTTTCCCTTATTGTTTTAGTTTCTGTCGCATGACAACTATGTGCTAATATTTTTATTATTAAATTACGTTTGTGACAATTTACTTTTGTATGGTTAAGAAAATGTTTGGCTAAAGTGAGGTATTCAATAAATTATTTCATAAAAATTACTACACAAACACTGCTTAACGTGGAACCATTTAAGAATAACAAATTCTTATATTCCGCGTGCAAGTTTCAAATTCATTTTTTCTAGTCCGTTCACTGGTACTTCTAGAGAGGTTCAAACTAGTGAAACGAAGATACTACTGTTAACAACAAACTACTATTTATATATGACAGAGTTAGATTAATGACTACTTTAGCATATATCTACAGTTTATTTAAATTTGACATAATGATTTGCGTAAGTATATTAAAATTCATGATAATAGCAAATGATGCATACATAACGTTTTATTTTTAAATTATTTCAACAAACTCTCTTAATTAACTTATGGAAGCAACTCATGTAAAAATAGTTTAATATTATTGCCACTTTAACTTAGAACAATTATTTAAAATTTTATTTACATTTTACTAAGTACTTAGATAATAAACACTTATTTAATGAGATTTTAATCAAGGTCCTTATGCAAATTTATGATAAATATAATGATTCTACGTTAATGTGAAATAAAATATGTTATGAGAGAATCAAAATAATAAGAAATGTAGTAAAGTTAAATAAACTTAGGATTTAGGATTTAAATATTCTATAAAATGAGATAATTTTACGGACATCTCTTATGTTCATTGAGTAATATAACATGTAGTGAAGTCAAATATATCTTACATACCCACTTATAAAACAATAATTTGATTACGAAATCACAAAAAAAAGACCTAAATACATAGCAACTTAAAAAAAATATCATAATTATTATGAGCCATCAAGTGATGCTTTATTTCCACTTTTTCTCCGGATACTTCTTCTTAATATGATCAATTCACTATAAATACTTAACTCTCAAAGCAACTTCATGATTAAATAAATACTTGTAATTTTATTGCTAGTTCTAGAAGCTAACATTTGTATTAGTTTGATGCTAAGTCAATTTTCTTTACCCCTCTAAAGAAAGAAGTGTACGTCCTACAACCCTTAGAATTTGAAATCAATAAAAGAGAACATCATATGTATAGATTGAAAAAAGACATATATCGAATAAGTTAATTTATACTTTCTTAACTAAGAAAGACTTTGAGAAGCGTGTAGTAAAATTTGGTATGTATAAATATAGGAAACTCAATATAAGGATTTATTTCTTTTGTGTCTCTGCATGCATGATTTAATTATCAAAATAAGTAAGCAAGTTGAAATTAAAGACTTCAAGGAATATCAAAGTTTGAAACAATTAGTTACTAGATTTATAAGTGATCCTACAATACTTCACACAGTTGAAACTAAACATAATTTTGAAAAATCTAAAATGTACATATCATTATGACTTGTTATTTCTAGAAGGAGATTGAACACAAATATAGGTATTATGACACTTTCTTAATCTGAGATAGATTACATAACATCTACAAAAACTAGATGTTAACCTGAAAAAAAAAAAAAAACTGGAGTAAGAAAAACCAATATATTTATGTGTTGCCAACAAATTAACTGAAAAATCTAGTATCTCATATTAGAAGTAAACGTATAGAAACTTCCTAAAAGAATAAGTAAGCAAAGACAATTGCTGGAATGAAGATTAAATGACTTAAGGCAAGAGAAATTTGAAAATTTGATAAATTTGTCATGAATGAAGTTTCTGGAATATTTTTGGATTAAGAGGGAGTCTAGTATCGGAATCCAAAATAAATAGAGTTACTTGTGGTATTGAGATATAAAAAAAAGTACAATATTTCATATAAAATAGTTCTCTTTTTATATCTTTACTATTAGTATCTTGAATTCTCTCCATTTATTTTGTGCGTCGAGTATGTTTTTTTGTGTTTAGTCTATTCTTAAAAAAAAAAGAAAAAAACAATAGCACTTGTAGAAATAAACCCGTGATCCACCAAATCCCAACATTTCTTTGACTCAAATAATGAATGGTTTTAATCATGATCCAAAAATCAACCCCAGTTCACTTCTATGTAAGTTACTTTTTATTAATCCACGTAATGATGGTGTTGAAAAAATTTAAGCTCTCAAAAAGGATTTGACAGATGACAACATAAAAAATCAGATTTTTGTAAAAATAAATTCAGAAATAAAAAGTACTTTTTATTTATTAGAAAATTACTTCTACAATGTAAAAAAATTACGTTTTCTTTTCTTAAACTAGATTATAGTTTTATGTTTGTATAGGTTTATGTGATCTGTGTACGTTTTTATATAAATTATTGTGTACAATATTTAGGGTTTAACTATAGTATTTGTTTAATTACATATATAATATTTTTTCTTTAGTTATAAACATAACTTACACAATCATAAAAAAAATATTAATCAACAAATTTGATAATAAGTATTGTTTATAATTACAATATGGTTTAATTTTAAAATAATTGATTTTCACACTGCGTAATTTATTTTGTAAACATATATATCATAATTGATTTTATATTGTAATTAACTTGGTTCGAGATTCATTTATTTATTTGAATATGTAAAATAATTTTTCTATTAAATGTGTATTATCTTAAAATCTTAAATGTTAACTTTTATTAAAAAATAAAATGTTCTGTCAAAATTGGAAAGAGGTAAAAAAAATTTTGTACTGTTAACGGTTTATAAATGAGTTGAGAAATTTTCCTTAGTCTATACTGAAAAAAGTTAATTTTTGTTGTTGTTGTAGATGTTATAGTGATTTTACATCGATTAACTATTTATCTTTCCAATTTATTGATATTATCGTAAATTTATCTAGATAAAACATATTTGCATCCTTAGTTAATTTAGTATCATGTTAAATCAACTTTCTGATATACTAAAACATATTTTTACCAGGATACAGTAAATATAAGAAATATAAATGCATTTATTTTTTTTAATAAACTAAATATAAAATTTCTTTATTCGACTATGACATACATTTTAGTTTATAATCAATTGTAGTTCTCTATGATTATACTAATTTAACTTCGTAACTTTATTTAATATTATCATTTTTCTATTTATGTTTATATTTTTTTCCCTTGTATATATATTTTTTCTGAGATTCATAATTAAGTTATGCTGAAATAGAAGTTCAATGAATTATATTGCCAATAGTAAGAATTTCAAGCAAATTAATTTTTTTTTCATACGTATTAATTTTTTTAAGAAAATATTGTTTGGAACTCTCGTTTTAAATAAAGACTTTCTCCTTAGAAAAACTTGACTCGTGTTAATTTTTGTAGACATTTTGGTTTTATAACTTTTTTTTCATTTGAATTTTTTGATTTGACAGCGGAGTTACCCAATTGACAGGTCTAATTTTAAAAACTATTAATGAACGCTGTAATAAAAAGGGTTCATTACTTTCATTTTCAAAACACTGTATCCAGCTTTTATTTTTTCTCCACCCTTCTATATTTAGTCACTGTCTGTTTATAGGCCCTTCAACTTTTTTTATTCTTTTCTTTTTCATGCAGTTACATCCAACCTGACAGACAAGCCAAGGTTCGTAATCATGGCCAAAAAAGTAGACGGAATTGTTATTTCATTTTTTTTTTTTTAATATATGCATTTAACTTTTGTTTTTATATTAGCAGTACACTCAAAAATGGGCTGAAAAAATCTACCAATTATAGACACGTTACAGTTGGCCTAGTTTCTGAGATACATTTGCTCCTAGCATTTGGTCTTACTACATTTTTCTCTCTCTATACAAAAGTGTAATCTGAAATAATTGAAACCTTTCATACCATTTTTCTAAATAGTGGTTGATTTAAGTTCAAAGCATAATAAACTATTGCCGGAAGGAGACAATGCCGGAAAAGCTAATCATAAATAAACGCGCAATTTCGGCTAAACTTGCTAAGCATATGACCACAGAAATCACACCACCCTACAATCAAAATACCATTATTTTAATATAACTAATACAACATTATGTACCCTTAAAGGTTTCTGACTTTGACAGGACAATATACAGCATATCTCATGTCTAGATTGCATTTTATAACATGGTTATAGTTTTAAACTAAAAAGCATGTTCAAACAAGACAATTGTAAACGTTTGCACTCTCAAGACAGGGTTTGAGGGGTGCAAACTTTAATTCAAAAAGGCTAGTAGTGTTTCATCACAGTACAAAACTTAGATGCAACCCAAAAATCTCTTCACCCGTAAACTTGACTCCACGTTATGCAGAGTTGTTAGTCAGTTGGGTGTGACTAGAGAAAATGAGGGTGAAAAATTCATAGATGTGTTTTTATATGAAATTACATTTAAAAATAATTCTTGAATTTTTCACCCTCAATTTCATAAGAATACAAACTGACTCCAAGCATTATTCATCTCCCCGTCCAACACGCCAGTCATACATTGGTTGCAGCAACACAAAAGACAAGCTAATGATAACCATGTGATTTGGTAAGCAACCTACTCAATCTTTCAAAATGTAACAGCTGTGTATCAATATCTGTAACTCTATATGATTAGTCAAACATCTCATCTATGTTTTCACCTCTTGTGATGCACATGATGTCAAGGGTAGGAGATGAAACAAAACAATAGACTGCACCATGGTGTTCTGCCAAGATTTGACCCAGTTTCTCACCAACATATTCCACAAGATGAGATACTTTAACGGGTAACCAAAGCTCATTGTGATTTTTTAGAACTATACAACCTCTAAGCTTGAAGAACCTGACAGTGAACTATGTGACTTTTGAGTCGGTTTCTCCCAGCAAGGCTAGACCACAGATTTGTGACCAATGTCTTGAACTGTCCTTTCCCAGCAATAGTTTCCCATAGCTGTTCAGCGGAAGATCCTTTCAAATCTTCAAGTTTTGAAACATCAACCAGAGAAATGCTCATGTTATTCCGGATGATACAGAGTTTCCCATTCAGGGGAACAAGAGCAGCAGCTTCCAAAGCCCGCGAGCTCCCCAAATGCATTTTACTGTCAATATGCTTGCTCCATGAATCAGTGACCTCATCATAAACCCTAACTTTGCAGCCATCCTTGCAGTCCAAGGCATAGAGCTTTCCATTCAGGGTAGTGCTAGGGTTCCTCCAGCCAGAAACCATTCCATCATAAATGGGGTACCAGCTATCATTCTCTGGCTGGTAGACCTCACTCAGAACCTGCTGATGAGGTCCAAGTCCCTTGAGGAACCACTTCCCATCATAGACAACTCCAATGAAAGGCACCATTGCAGTGCTCATATCTGAAATAAATGACCACCTATTCTTGTTGGGATCATACACTTCAGCTGATCTCAAGGATCGGTGTACACCCTCATTCTCCCCACCAGCCACATAGAGGCAATTGTTTATGACACAGCAGCCAAAGAAGTGTCGCCTTCGAAGCATATCTGGAGCACGGTGCCATTTATTTGTCCTAGCACTATAAAATATGACTCTTCTCATGGATCCCTTTAGTGGGTCCTTCCCACCAAACAAGTACAGGTGACAGCCATTGAGAACAGCACAGCCAAAACCAAGAGCTCCAGAATATTCCCTTGGAACAGGTGGAAGGGGCTGCCACAGTTGGTACACAGGATCAAAGGCATGCCATGAGATTTTCCCGTCTCTGTCCCTCTTAATAACATATATCCACTCTTCTGCAATTCCAAGACTCTTGCGGAGAGAGTAAAAGAAGTTACCAACCAAAAGACGATACCATCTTTTGCAGACTAGCCGAAGCTTCCGATGTTCAACGCGGGGGACACGAATTAGGCAAGCAATGGCTAGATCATCAGGGAGTCCTGGAAGTAGTGGGGATTGATTGCGGCTTCTGTCACCACGTGCTGGCTTGTTTCTAGTTGGGTGAATGGATGGTTTAATGTCAGGCCGAAGACAGAGCTTTGTTCCAGGGACGTACTTCTTTGCTCCAGCAACAGTTTTTAGGCCTGTATCTACTCTGCATAGACATGCAGTTGTATCGACCTACATAAACACATTGAAACAGAAAAATTGTTTATCTAGACTTAAAATGAAATCGTATTTCTTTTTATTTCTGTAGTATGATATGTTATGAACTCAAACATGACAAATTGATGTCTCTCAGCACATAATACAGATAATACTCCGAGATAGCACCTTGTTTACTAATGAGTAATAACTTAAAACATTAATCAGTGAGAGCAATCTTTCAGGCTCAGATAAAGTCATATATAAATATAAGCTAATCACCAGTTTATAAATCATGAGAAATAATTTACAATAAGCTTTATGGTATTTTGATGAATATTGAACTGCAAGAGTTGACACAATTTTGACAAGGCATTTGAAGGTCTTGTGTAATCAACCCTTCATTAAGTCCAGGGAAATTTCAAATCTCAAGCCTCAGAAAATTTTGGCCCGTGTTACAGAAAGCAATTTAATCCATTAGTTTTGTTTGCATCCAACAATCCCCACATTTCTGAATGTACAACACGCTTGACTATTTAGGAAAAAACGCAAGTGGTGTCACATTACAGAGACTTTAGCAGTGAGATTATACGAAATATTCTACCTATCTAAATACCGGTATTACAGCATTTAAATACAAGAGTTTCTCATCTATCATAGCCCAAAAGCCTGCAGCAACATTTCAGCGATTCAAGGAAAATTACACAGAAATTTCGCAGAGGTTAAAATGCAACATATAGAAGATGGAAGGGTAAAAAAATAAATGTTCAGTAAGTAATGGCATGCAATAGAACAAGATCAGAGCTCCTTCAAACCACCCGACTCTCGAAGTATCGATTCCAGAAGTCTTCCCTTCATCCCCACAACACTTTAAAAAGAGGTCTTTCTTTAAGCTTCCTTTTCGACAAACATTTCTAAAGCCTTTTTGAAACAACATATTAGGGCAAGGCAAACATCAGCAATTAGATCAGTAACATGGACAAAGAAAGACCAAACCCAGATGGTCTAAAAATTAAGAACTACAATACTTTCCAAAGATATGACCATACAAAAAAGGGAACTCAAACCAAACCTAGCATTGGTTTACCTCATAACCTAAACATGAAAATGACATAAACTAAAAAAAAAAAAAAGACGGAATGACAAAAAGCGTATAAACCAATTACCAATGGAGGCTGAATAACTCTGTCCATCTTACTGGGTTCAAATTCACCTCTTCCGACAAAGCTAACTCCACAACCAGCACCACCAAAAATCGAGTCTTTATCTCTCAAACTCCATACCCAACACGAAATTCGAGAGAATCCAGTCCCATAAACACCACCTACTTTCCTCCCAGCTCAATTTAACTTCAAGAAAATTGAAACTTCAGAAGGAAATTTGAAGCACGTTCTCTCACAACAACGAGGCAAGTGGGGAGGAACCAAATCAATCACAAAGGGAGACCCATATGGAATACGAGAAGCTCGATATCGAAAATCGCCAAGAATCTAGTCAAATCAAATGCCCTAAATCTTATCTGGTGAGTCTAAAGAGGGGAAAACCTAAATGCGAGACAGCGCGAAATTGGGGGCAAAGGGGAAGCACTGAAAGAGGAAAAGAGACCCCTTTGGTTCTTACCATCAAACTTCAGTGGAGTTTAGGGCCCATCTCCTCAACGGCACAACCTACCACGCACAAGAGGGTGTTCAGCAAGAGAACTAGAAGAAGGGAAGGTAAGACTTTAGAGAGGGAGAGAGAGAGAGAGCAAATTGAAATTGATTTTTTTTGAGAAAAGGAAGCAAAGCAAAACCATTAAAGCAGGAGAGAAGAAATGATGACTCCTCGGTGGTTGCCCATTGGAGAATTGGAGAAAAGAGGAACATTTGACAACTTGGGTTGGAAGATAGCTTTTGTTTTGTTTGTTTGTTTCTTTGGAGACTGGAGGGATTTTGGTTTGGGAATGGGAAAGTCAAAACTCCAAATCAAATACAATACAATACAAATACCACAACTACTCCTTGTTACTGTTGAGTGGAAGATTGAAATATGCAAACACAACAAAGGCAGACAAAGATTCAGAACAAAATAACATGGGCCCACCTCTGCAGAAAAAAAAAAGAAAAAATAATAACACTCCACCAACTATATATTTAATAATGTAGTGTAAGATATGTTGCAGGGGTTGTGTTTTGTTTGTTTGACCCACTGCACTGCATCTGCATCATCACACACACACACATCATGGTAACTATTCCCACTCCACCAAGGGTAATTTGGTAATTCCGCTGGCTGGGAGGTGGTGGGTGTCCTATCATCCTTTGCATATGATTAGAAACGGGGCCATGCTAGAGGGTTTACCGCTGAGTTACCAACTACTTACTTGCATTCCTCCTTTTTCCTCCTTCCTGCACTCAAAATTATTCTCATTCTGATTGGATTATCATAACTAGCCTAGCTACACACGCTTTTGCTGTTTTATTTATCTTTTTCTAGATGTTTGATTATTAGTTCAATTCCATTCATTTTAGTTAGTTTCAGTATCAGGAATAATTGTGTTTAATCTATCTTTACACATGTAAAAAAATAAGTTAATTACAATGCAAAAGATAGAAGATATTATGCTATTTTACTGATGGGAAAATTGACTGTCACATCTAGATAAAGCAGATTGCCAGTTCTGTAACAAGTTGATATCAGTGTTAACCATATTAACTCCAAAATTACGAGTAACGTTTCTGTAAGGATTATTAAAACACCTAAAGTGAGAGGATAAAAATCTAACAAAGCTTATACGGTTCAAGTAGTATTAAACTGTTTCACATCTTTTAGTCGTGGATTAGATTTTTCAAATAATGAAATTTTTTTAAGAGATGCTTATGAATGGAATTTAATCATTCATACTTTTAAGTTAATGAGCGTGGTTTGTGATCATACATGTTGTGCTTCACTCATTACAAGTTTAGCAGAGGTCCTACTTCTGGGGATAAGAAGGGGACCGTGGTCTTCTCTTTTTTATTTAATTTATATAATCTCCAATAAATGCCATTGTAGATGAAGTTACACGCTATATCTTGATTAGCTTATCACTCTCTCATGCTTATTCAATAAACTAGAAGAAAAAGGTGCATGCACTTTAAAAATATTGGTTGTTGAAGTATTTTACCTTTAGCTTGCAAGTTTTTCCAAAAATCTGCTACAACTCTAAGGATGGCCTAATTCTTTACTCCAACCAAAGTCCTAACAAATGGGATATGAGTGCAGTACAGTATCTTATTTGCAAAGATACGTTTCTGGAGTGAGCCATGCTTTTCCACATCAGTGGGATTTCATTCCTCATATAAGTCCTTACCACGAAACACCTTTCCAGCTGGACACTCCTATCACATGTTAGAGCTCTTTTAGGCTTTAGCAACTTAGGAGTATAATCTTTCAACCTCCATGACCATTAAGCAGACAATGTCCTTTTTATATTCCCATTTGAAGCAATAATTCTAATTACATGACGTAACTTAAATGGCCCCACTCAACTCTATTTCTTTCTGCCAAAAACTTTCCACACTCCTCAAAAGTTTAAGACAGATCGGCTAATGGAATATGGTATTGATTAAACCCCACTTTCGGTAACAATTTCTTCATCATGATGTTGTGTGATGCACAATACACGAGAGTTATTCATCAAAAATCACAATTGATCTCTACCTGAACTCCATGGCTCTACAAATGAATGATGAGAGCAAATATATCACTTAAGATATTGCTTAGCATGGTTGATTGAAAAAATGTGACCTTTTTTTTTCATTCCACAATGGCGGGTCCAATCACGGAAACGTAACCACTATCAGAAACATTACATATACACTTAAATTGTCCGTTTCATTTGAAGCTACTAGTGGTGTTTGAAATCCAAGAAGATGGCCAACGCAAGGCCATGTGCATCCTTCGAAAAGCTGCATAATTCAACCCTATCGTTGTCAAGAACGTTACTATCTATATTTGCCTTCTCAAAACACAGAGATTTGTCACAAAACGAAGCAGGGTACAGAGTTGGTAGTCACCATCATATTTAGCTAATGCTCTCATCCCATTTCGCAAAAAGCAGAGTTCTTTTTCGGTGCCTCCCTATCATAAACAGTTTCAATTTTTTTTTTTAATAACTTTGAGAATTCAGTGTATACCAATAATGGTATTCCCAAAAATGTGCTGAGCACTAAGGATGAGAAGGATCAATGGAGCCACTTTTCCTTTTTGAAGAAGGAGAAATCGATGTGGGGAGATGTCATTCTCAACCTCGGGGACAAGACATGTTAAGGTCCTTGTGTTGTGGGAGGTGCACAGTCCATGCATACTTCTGTGTGGCTCAACCTCAACCATTAAATTCCAAGGTATAGAGATTTATTTGAGACTAATTTCAAATAAAAACAAACAATTTTGATTAACAAATAAGTTTAATATTTTTGTACTGGAATATTTTTACAGTCAACTAATGAAAAAGTATAATATATATTGTTTTTGAGATAGTTACTTTTAAAATAATGCATTTATACTCATTTGTGAGTAGATGATGTTGTACAAAATTTGACCAGCCATACATATTTGATTTTGACAAGTTTATTTATTTCTTGTTATACGGATTAGTAAGAAAGAACCTCTCAAGAAGGAGAAAACCGCGTATAATAATTCTCCCTCTCCAGATTCTTCTAATGGGGAGAAGACTTTGACATTGAAATAAGTTGGCACTTGTATGAAGTCCTCTCCTTCCATCAAAATCTAATCTATATTCTTCACAAGATAACTAAGTTATAAGAAGTTTCATTTGAACATTTTCCCACCCAATTACACATTTTAACTATCTATATTTAATGTATAACAAAGGGTTCGTTTATTTCGATAAAATAACATCATTTTTTTTTTCACAACATCGTTGCTTTCCTACTAACATAATGGTCAAACTTATAGCAAATGAAAAATGCGGTAGTAAAATGTGCAGAAAAAAAAAAGTGATAAAATGTGCCAAAATTAAAAACTTAATGATAAAAATATACCATTAAATATAAAAAAATATATGGAAAATTATATTTCCCCTTACTGTTGAAGGGAAATTCTTTTTGGGTCAACTAATTCGCATTTTTCAGCTTTAGTAAACCCCTCATATCCATTAACTGTTCATTTGTTTATTTAGTTGCTGGGAATCCCAGTTCCTTCAGCATACAGCCAAAAAACTGGAATTGCGAAACCAATTTAATGGCATAACCAATCCAAAGTGGCCTGAAATCGTACAAAAACATGGGAGAACAAGTTCATGTCACGTAGTATTTGCTTGCTTATTCTTGAATAGGAGAAAGTTAAACTACATATAATTTCTAAAAATTAAAAAAAAACAAGTAAAAAGTAAAAGAAAAAGAAAAAAAAAATAAGCAGTCAAATATAGAAACTTATGTTTCAATAGGGAAAACGTAAAAGAATAAAAAAAATCTTTACCAACGTCTAAAGTGTATACGTAGTTTGATTTGATTCAATTTTACAGGGAAAAAATTGAACTAATTTTAAAAGATTAGTTCATTTTGGTCTACCAAATATGTAATACATAAATGTCAGAAAGTATACACGATCTAAGAAAATAAATCCCCTAAATCCATAACTTCAATTGAATTTCATTTAGTCACACCATCAAAGCCTGTTGAGTTCTACGGAACTTCATTTCACACCAACAACCATATAATGTAACCCCTTTTAGGAAAAAGTAAAGTAACCGAAGTACATAACATTTTTTTCTAAGAAAATGGCGAATGGTTTTCATTTTTACTTCTATGGGAGGACAGAATCAGGATATTCCGAGCTTAACGTGACATTATAAAGCATGTGCCTAGATCTATCAAATATGGTACTTCTTCATTAACAAAATGTTAAAGCTACTCACAATAAACTGGTAAGATGACAATGTTACCTGTGAAAAAAGTTTTAAGACAATCGTGCTTTTATGGGCAACGTGGACAACTTTTAAAACTTTTGAGAGCATATATGAACTCTTCTGCCACCGAGAAAACGTGTAACAATGCTGCTATGATATCATAAACTGAAGGTAAGCAACTGTTAGAACTGAAAACTTACCCATAAGTCCTATATCTCTACCTGTAGTGACTAAGACCAGCCGCATTACCATCACTCTAACCTAATGAAAAGAATATTAGCTCACTTTTACCACCGGTTTAGAAAAGCATAACGTGTAAATAATACATCATGCTAATTGGATACATAGCAACCAATCACTCACTGACATGTGTTAGAAACTCTTATCATCTAAGTCAGTACTATTCCTCGCTTGAATCACGAGGGCTTAATCTGTACGGAGTTCATCATAGTATTGAGGCCGCAGTGTCCCAAAAATGAGGTAAGGGATTACTACCATGCATGCCATAAAGAGTGTAAACTGCAGAGCAAAGGGCAATGAGATGATTAGCACAATTTTACCTTCTGGCAGTACATAAAACAAGAATATAAATAGGAGTAAAAACATCGAAAAAAATGAAAAACAAAACTGCGGATATACCAGAAGAGGAAGTGTCAAGAAACTCCATATTGGCCACAAAGCAAAGGAAAACCTAGAGAAGCAATAGATAGAGTCAAGAAAATAAGGAAACGCCTTAACATAGAATACAATTGAGATATCACATGGAATATCAGCAGTGCCTTACAAGCAAAAGGAGATTATTCCAAACGCCGTGGCGAATGGCAACACAGATAAGGTTGTTATTTCCCATTTTTTTAATCCCCATTTTTCATCAAACCTTCGAGCACTCCAGGCCAAGAAAGTTGTATAAATGAAAATTATTGTATTCAAACCAACACCTATCATCCCAAGATACAAAGGCAGTCTGCAATAAAATGAAGATTGAGAAAATTATGATAATGATACAAAGTAGTAGAATCTAATCTATCAGAATCACAACTATTAAATTTTCAGATTCCTTTCATTATTTCAAATTTACACATCTTTTAAACATATACAACCACACTCATGTTATAACTCAAGGGCAGGTAGATCCAATGAAATAGTATAATAAAGATAATTTCATTTTCAAATATCCATTAGGATATTGTTTATCTTAATATTGCCAAGGTACATATATGCATGTCAATGGAGTCAATAAGATTTAGAGAGTCACATCATATTATAGAATCATACTCTGGGTTACAAAGTACGGACTATTTTTATGTTCAGGATTGATGATTTAATCTTTGCTTCAAATTAATTAGGGACAACAATCAATAAGTTGTTTGAAAGCCAAAGTTAGAGAAATAGCAATGTAATCAAGACAAGAGTATCCTAATTGAAAAGAAACCATATCCTAGAGTTTCTCCAAGTAAAAATGCACATAAATATCATCCCCTCTCCTCCATCCAAGAAATAGAAGAAAAGGCTAACCTGTTTTTTATTCTATAAATGAAGTGCGTATGCTACTAAAATAAATTTTGCTTTCCCTATCATTTCTACAGTCTACGCCTTCTAAAATGTACAATTCACAATTATCTTTTGGCCTAAGCATTGCCACGGAAATCAAGTAACAAATCACACTTGAAGATACAAAGTATAGACCAATCAATATCTTCAGTTCCTTGGTCCTCATCAATTGTTCATGGCTCATAGTGTTGTCAACTTGATAATCATAGTAGGCAAGATCAAGAAGCACTTCAACTAATGATAGGTAGGGCAAAAGTTTACGAGTTAGGCAGAACTATATATACTCAACCCCATATAATTCATATATTCAAGAACAAACATAAGTCTCAAACCATGAGGTTTAAATAAGTCAAGGATTTGCAACTATTTGTTGCTATCACGGTTGATACAATAATCTTCCATGAATAATGCATACAATAGCCGCTTAGAAACAATGAACTCTGAGATAGTCGAAATACCAGTGGCAGTTTATGACTATAATTCAAACCAATATGCATATAAGACTGCAATTTGAATGTTGTTACCTTCTAATTCGATTGTCATGGCACAAAAGATGTACCATATTGGATTGTTGATCGCCAAAGTATAGAATAAAAGCTGCAGAAGCAAGCCAGAGAAAATTTTCCAGCATCTCAATCCACGTCTTAGGTGGAGGACTAGGGGCCAAAAAGGGACGGTGCCTCGAACATGCATCATCCTCTAGGTCATCACCACTACTTGCATACCCCTGGCTATGCCTCTGCCTCATAAATCCACCACCCCCTCGCGGTGTTCCACCAGACATTGCAAATAAATTACAAAAATACCACCTCCAACAAGTACCAACACAAACCACCACAACCTACCTAGATCCTCACCTTTCTATTCGCAAGACCAACCACCCATTATGCAATATAAAATACAATTTTCCACAAAATTAACAAATAAAACACCTCTAATCTAATTTAATCACTCCAAGAATTTTCCAATGATCTATTGTACACTTCCCAATTCCCAATTGTGGGCCGCCAAGCAATCCCTTTTAGACGAAATTCATGACCTACAGATTCACAAAATACAAGAGCAACCAAAGCAACCGGGGCATAGAAATCATCGTCGCATATAAAAATCTCAACCTAGGATGATCACATATAAAAATCTCAACCTAGGATGATCACACCGGTGAAGGAAAGGAAGTTCAACAATGACACTCGCCAACCTCGAAAACCCGACTCAGCAACGAAATCTCACCCAACAATAATAACAATAAAAAGGGGAAAAAGCGAATTGGGAATTGAATAATCTAGCAGAACCGAAGAGGAGTAACTGAAAATTGGCGGAAACCCAGTTGACGCAGGAGGGCAATAACACTGAATCTGGAAGAAAGACACGATCTTGATTTGATTAGAGCTACCAAAAACTGAATCTGCGATTGGGTTGCGGGGATGAGTTGAAGGAAGGAGGGTTTGGCAGTTGTTGGGGGTGGGCGCGCGCACATGCGTGTGCGTTTTTTCTCCTGATAGAGTAGGAAATAGGAAAGACAAAGAAGACAAAGGTATCAGAGTTACGCTACTCTTCCAAGTTTCTCCATAAAAAATAATAAGGATTTGTTGATATAAGTAAGGGAGATTCCTTTCGTGTGTCTATTGAATCTTCCTCTAACTCTCTTTTCATTTAAAAACATTTCATGTTTAATTCTTTATTAAACAAATGTGTATATTTAGATTAAGAAAAATATTATGAAAAAGGAAGGAAACAAAGTATATGAATAATATTATGAATATAATTGATAAAATAATATTTTTAATAAATAAAGTTGTAAAATTATAATTTACTTTTATGATTTAATTTAATTTAAAATAAAATATAATTAATTTAATGTGCGTTGTTAATGAATTATTTTTTTAATTAATTAAATGATGAAGTTACCAAAATAAAAATTTTCAAATTAATAAAATTTTTAAATTATTGAAAATTTTAGATAAATATAAATCTTAAGTTGCTTATTATTTAACATAAATAAAAATCTAAAATAAATAAATTTTTTAAATAAATAAAAATTCTAAATTATTTAATGTTTTATCTAATAAAAATATGAAATAAATAAAATTTTTAAATTATTCAAAACCTTAAGTAAATATAAATTCTAAATTATTTAATATCCTACTTAAAATAAATAAATTTTTTAAATTATTCAAAAATTTTAAATAAATGTGATAAAAAAGTATAAAGTAAATAAAATTTCTAAGTTGTTCAAATTTTCAAATAAATGTAAAATCCTAGATTATTTAGTGTTTTACTAAAATAAAAACTTGAAAGATATATTTTTTAAGTTATTCAAAATCTTAAATAAATTTAAAATTCTTTTAATTTCCTACTTAAATAAAAAATTTAAAATAAATTAAATTATTAAATTATTTAAAATCTTAAATAAATATGAATCTTATATTATTTAATGTTTTATTTAAATAAAAAATCTGAAATAAATAAAATATCTAAATTATTGAAAAATTTAAATAAATATAATATTTAAATTATTTAATGTCCTAATTATAATAAAAAATTAAAATAAATAAAATTCTTAAATTATTCAAAATCTCAAATGAAAATAAATCCTAAACTATTTAATATTCTAATTATAATAAAAATATGAAATTAAAAATTCTTAAATTATTCAAAAATATTAAATAAATATAAGTTCTAAATTATTTAATGTTTTAATTATGATAAAAATATGAAATTATAAATAAAATACTTAATATATGAATACTTGATTGTTAAACTTTTTTCTTCTAAGTCGTAATACAATAGGAATAAATAATGACTTTTTTGTACAAAGCAATTTAAGAGGAGCAAGGAATGTCTGACTTTTGAATATTGATTAAATTAATATTTTTTTTATGTTATAATCTGAATGTGATTATTTTTTTGATGTTAGGTATTTGATCTATGAAGTGTTTTTAAAAAAAAAAACAAATAATCAACATAAAAAATCATAATTTGAAGAGTGTTATTTAATTTTTCATTATGTCTAATTTTATAATTAAGAATAAATGATACTGTAATATTTGAATAGTTTTAACCTTTAAATTTTGTTGTTATATTATTTTATCTTAAAGTTTTACAGTTTTTTTTTCTTTTGTAAACGTTGCATTTAGTTACAAATACCAATAAAACTTTTAAATCCTTGCTTTTTATATTTTTCATTTATTTTAGGATTTATGTGCATTAAATAACATAATAAATGAAATTAACAGGGTTTAAAATCTAATGACTAACATTATGGGGTTACAAACCTCCAAAAAGTAATGGGATATAAATACCATGGAATACAAGGGTTTAGAAACTGCTGAAGGTAATATTTCCAAGAAAATTGCAGATAACACATTTAACGTGATTAACACTCCTAGAGACACGAAGCACTAAATATAATTCCCTCTTACCGTGACAACAAGATTAAACTCTGTTTTTTTTTTTTTAGAAAACAGTATTAGTTACTTATCCATCTTATTATCATATAAACAAATTCTCAGCAAATTTGAAGTTAAGAATTTATATTTGATATATTGTAGAATGTTTGATTTAGAAGCTCATTCTATTAATGAACTTTCATCTTATTTTATTTTATAGAAATATCTTAAAAATGCACCTCTCTTTTACAATATTGGGAATTTTAAGCAAAATAAGTATATGAAAACTTTTTTATAGGTTTTTCACATTGAAATTAGAATGTATTTCCTAAAATGATTTTTTTTCAATAAATAAATATTTGCTTCAAATAATACTAGAAAATTAATAATTTCTCCATCAGGAAAGAATTCAAATTGCTGAGACTTTCTATTAGAAGAAGATGTAGACAATAACGTCGAAATCGGTGGCTTAAAATCAAATAAGCAAAGAAATTTTCTAATCTGGGAGGTATTTTTTTTCTTATAATGTATTTGGTTGAATGGAATGGAGGAAGATACTTTACTATAGACAACAAATAATATTTTTAAAACATTATGTTTGATGGGAGAATGAAGAAGGTAACCCTTCTATTATAATTCGTAATGGAAGGGAAAAATTTTCAAAATTACTTCACTTTTATATCTAATAATTTTATATTTCTAAATATATAATTTTTTTTTTTATCTTAGATTGATTTATTTCACCTCTCCTCCCTTCAAATATTAGATGGGAGCAAAAAAATTGGATGAGGGGAGATTTGTTTTCCTCATTCCTTCATCCTTTAAAAATTGAATCAAATAAGAAAAGTTAAAAAAAAATTCTTCTATCCATCCATGCAACTACCAATGTAATAGGCTAACACCATGGACATTTTGGGATACGTGGCATGTAAGTGTTCTTCACCCGACATCCACATTATGTGTTAAATGTCTTCTTCATCTCTATAAAGTTTTAAAATGATTTTAGTTCTTATAAAATTTAAAATTTAGTTTTCATTCTCTTAATAAATTTGATTTCATTTATTATTTTTTAAATATTTAATACTTTCTCTGTCCACTTTTACGTTTTTTTTTAACATAATCATACAATAGTATTTACCAAATATCAGTCGGTTCAATTAACTCTCAAAACTAATCATATGCGGCGACACTTGTCTGTTGCTAAACTTTAATGTTATAATAACATTGTTTTACTAAAAATACTATCTAAACATTACGAGTTTAAGTATTAAAAAAAACTGCAGGTTCAACTCAATGTTTCTTTAAAGATTATACTTCTTTTTAAACGTTTATCTATTCATAATAAAAATGATCAATTTAATAGACAATATTTTATATAAAATGATATTAGTTAGTTTAAAATGTACATAATTTAAGTTTTATACTTTTTTATTCACTAATTTAACATAAAAGAAATAAATTTATCACAATCTATCTCATAATCTGGAAAATTTATATTATTTTTGTTTAATATTATTTTACGATACAGATTAAATCATGATTCACCATTAAACTATTAAACATTTAACTGTTGTTTTAATCAATTCAATTTAATTTTTTATTCAAACTATTATTATGATTACGATGTAAGGTGAAACTGGAATTAAGAGCATTTTCAATTAATACTACTTTGACGAGTCTCATATATATTCAATTAACAATTTAAATAAAAAATATTCCATTTCAATCTAAAAATTCAAAAAAATAAAAAATAAAACTTTCATAAAATCTCACGTGAATTAAAAAAAAAAAAAAAACTTAACAAATAGTTGATAAGTCCTTCAAAAATTCAAAAAACATCAATACTTTTGAAAACGTTCAATAACTTGGATTCATTCAACCCAAGCTGTATTCTTAAAGAACTAATAATACTTTATTACTAGCATTTTTAATTATAATCGGAGAAAATCTGGTAAAATATATTAACTTAGTATGCCATGAATATGAATTAAATTTATGTTTGTCGCATCAATTTAAACATTCAAACCATAATATACCTTAATTAATAAATTATATGTTTTCTATGATTAAAAGTAGGCAAAACCGTTGCACTTAAAGCATAAATATTTTTAGGTACTACTGCTATCTGAGATCTACTTATATATTAAAACTTGAATTCTATGTAAACTAACATTATTTCAATGCTGATATTAATTAAAAATAGATATCCTTATATTTTATAACAAATTATTTTACATTAAAAAATTCTATAATAGCAATATTAATAAATTCAATGTCAATAAACGGAATATCACTTAAATTTGTAGTTGTTTTACCTTTTTTATTAAAAAAAAAAAAAAATTTTAAGTATATTTCCCAAAAAAAAAAAAAAAAACTAATAGCTAGTTGACGTCCTCTAACTTTTTTTTTCTGAAATTTGTTGTGTGAATCACTAATTTCACTATTTTTTTTTTCTCTCGCATACTCCTCAGTTCTATATTTTCTTGCGTGAAAAAGTCTAATTATATTTTTAATTCCTGAAATTTGAATAATTTTGATTTTTGTGTCTTAATTTTTTTTTTAAAAAATAGTCTTTCAAAATTGAAAAAATTATTTTAATCTCTAAACTAAAATAAGTTTTAGGATTTAATAAGTTTAAGGTTTATAGTCCTTCCAAATTAACGTTTAGGAGTTAAAATCATTTTTTTAAGACTAAACAAAATCTTAATTTGAGAACTAAACTAAAATTACCCCCAAATTTTGAAGAGTAAACATAATTGAACCTAAAAAATATGTCATCCAAATCCTTACAATATAACTTGATGTTGATCTAGATTTGAATAATGTGAGCAACTCACTTCCATTTCTTTATCAGCAGGTTCCTTACAATTTGTTTAGCATTGATTTATGCTTCAACTTATGTAATTTATCATTATGCTAGTATGATTCTTTTGTCTTGGCAATAAATATTGTAAATACACACTTGAATAAGTTTGTGGACCATTATTTTTTAAGCATGTGTTTTATTCTTCCGGTAATTATTTATTACAAATATCATTTTACAATTTAAAAATATGTCAAGGAATGTGTTTCTAACATTATGAATATCCTCGTTATCTTATATTTCACCACTTAACGTGCAAAATTAAAGTTCTATCCATTTTGATCAAACACTAAGAATAAAGATCCAATATCTGGAAGATACTGCTCAGATTAAACTTTATCAAGTTGGTAAGGATTTTTTTAATGATATACACAATTATCTTAATTAATCATGCAATTATGATTGCTTTAAATTACTAAGGAGTTTTCTTAATAAACCACAGTTGAAGTTGTAATTTAAAGTGTGGTTTACGTTACTTAAAATTACTCTGTTGTCCAAGACGTTTTTATCACCATGATGTGCTATGATCATTTTTTTTTTTAACAAGTTTTTTCATAGAACATGCCAAATGATATGTGAAAGCTGCTAAAGGTTGATATGTTCAATATTTCCTTATTATAATATTATGTACATGAGATTATAATTCGAGTGTGGTATTTTGACTTTTGAGTATAAAGTAATATGATTAAGATTTAGTTAAATTTTAATATTATTTTAATTTAATCATGATTCAAAATGATAAAAGTAATAATTTGGAAGTATAATAGAAACTTTCAGTTGTAAAGAATCGGATAGAAATGCCATTTGGAAACGAGGAAAAATGGTTGTTGGGATCTTTATACTGACAGTTATCTGCGTTTGAATTGCAAAGTTTCTTCATGCTTATCCATAGTATGAGCAGTGACGTATTTTTGTCCGCTACAAAAAGTAACAGACCTTACGTGTCGGTAAAGAAGATAAGTGTTACATGTTGTCCAGACCTGATTCATCACAAGAAATCTACGTGTAACGAAATCGTCGTTTGAATCCAATCCAAAGTTCAAACATGAAACTTCTAAAACATGCAGGAAATACTCTTTGCATATCCTTCACAAGGAACTATAAATAGAAGCACGCGCAACATTGGGCACCTCGCTTTTCTCTATCTTATCAGCAGTATTCTTTGATACGCTTGAAACTAATTTTCGCACCGCCATATACACCTTCAGAACCAGTTTCTCATTTTGTTTCTTCTTAATTGTTGTGCTGATTGATAGAACCCAAAAGGGACAGAAGGAATGTCGAATCCTTTGCAACTCAAGTCATTGAATCATATCTCAATCGTGTGTGCATCACTGGAGAAGTCCGTTCAGTTTTACGTAAACGTTCTCGGGTTTTCTCCTATTCACAGACCTAGTTCGTTAGACTTCAACGGTGCATGGTAAGATTAATCATTTCTATTACTCTTGGCACATATCATTACAAAATTTCATAGAAATTGAATACTAATTGTCCTTTTGTTTGATATTGATCCTGGTAGGTTATTCAATTATGGCATTGGAATACACCTTCTCCAATCAGAAGACCCACGAGGCATGCCCAAAACTACTCCAATTAATCCAAAGGACAACCACATTTCTTTCCAAGTATATATTTTTCTCTATGCATAGTCATTAATACATGTATGTATGTCTTAATACTTACCGAAGGAATTGTGCATTGTTGCAGTGTGAAAGTATAGCAGGTGTGGAGAAAAGACTGCAGCAAATGGAGATAGAGTACGTGAAGAGCAGAGTAGAGGAAAGCGGAATCTACGTTGATCAGCTATTCTTCCATGACCCAGATGGCATGATGATTGAAATCTGCAACTGTGACAACATCCCTGTGGTGCCTTTATCAGAGGACAAACTATGGTCATGCTCACGCTTCGATTGCAATATTCCAAACCGACAGCGCCAGATTCAACAAATCATCCCAATGTAGTCACAACTTGCAACGACATGCCTGCTCTCAATCCCCACCAATTCTTCTACAAAATTATCACTTGTACATTATATTGTATGTTACCATAAAAATTTTCTTCATGGGAATAAAAGTCTTTCTTCAAAGTTTTTCTCGTTTATCGAGCTGTTTAGTACCAGCAACGCCATCACCTACCTTCAGTTGTCTGGACTGCGTAGGAAATGATGACCCATACTCCTAGCAACCTAAGATTACAATTTCTGATAGATTGTGATCTCCGTGATAAAATTTTACGCATAAATTTATACTTCACAAGAATTTTTCGGCGTTCCAGTTTCAAGAACTGAACGAATAAATTCATTCATATTCTTCAAGGATTTTTCCAAAAAAATGTTTTTAGGATATACATGTTGTTCCCATAATAATTTGGGCAGCATAACTAACAAGTTTTTAATAAAACTAACAAAATTTATGAGATTTTACCTTAACTAGGTCAGAAACTCGTAAAAGTTAAAGTGTATAAATTTATACTCTTTGGATACTCATTTACTTACAAAAGGAGCAATTTAGATATAAAATGTGGTTTCCAATGATGATTTGCGACAACAGATCTACCAAATCTTGTAATGAAGCTTGATTAGAAACTCACATAAGGAAGAAAAAGGATGAGTATGATAAAACTCTTTCATTTATAAGTGGTTTTTTTTTTAGTCTATTGAAAACCAAGTTTAAGAATGAATTTAGACCAAATCTAGAATGATGAAAAAGAAGAAAACATGGAAGAGAAGAGTATGATAAAACTCTTTCATTTATACTAAGTGTTTATTAAATCTATTGTAAACTGGGTTAAGGAATAAATTTAGACCAAACCTTAAATTAAGTTTCAGCAGGATCAAATCAAATTAAATATGTTTTTAATAACCACTAAACTATTTTTAAGAAAATTCAATTTAATAATACGACGAAATATACAACGTTTGCCCTTCAAGTCTAGTGTGGTGATTTGTGTCAAGGGAGGTTGATTTTCTCAACCCCACGTTTGCAGAGAGAAATAAACTAAATTTTAGGAAAGTATCACACGATGAGTTGAAATAACAACTGGTGTGGTTCTTGAACAGCAAGATTTTCTTGGCAAACATACGACACGTCCAGTAAACACCAAAATAAAATATGCAAACAAATATATTTGGTACATTACTATTACTTTTTTAAATAATTGAATACACTAAAGGATGAAGAGAAAGCACCCTTTTTCTTAAGGTAAGGTAGAATTTCTCAAATTAAAAATTCACGAAGATATACTGGAGAATACTTAGCAACTATAGCAAGCTCTCTGCATTTGAAAATAAAGCAATTGGGGTACCATACAATGGAGAAAAAGTTCAATGGACAGATCCTTTAATAGCCTTGGTTATGCTACTCATGTTCAAGCATATTCAATATAAAGAGTGAAGATGTGAAAAGAAAAATAAGTCTGACCAGGTATAGGAATATAAAGAGACAAAATTAAAGTTTGAGCGGTTACCTATCCATGAGAAAGTAAAGAAAATTTTCGTTCAGAAATTGAGAAAATGGTAAAATATTTTGTTTTTACCTTTGCGAACTGAAATACTTGCATGTGGGTGAAGACTTTGAGGTAGATAGAGGAAAGTGAAGACTTTGAGGTAGATAGAGGAAAGTGAAGAAGAAGGAGCTCCCTTCAGTCCAAAACAGCATGAAGTTCATGCAGATGGTGTTTTGGGCTGCAAGAGAACTCCTATTTCTGCATCTTTCACGGTTCAACAAATAGAAATGAATGAGAGTGTAGGTAAGAGGGAAAACGAGCTGATTTATATGCACTCTCTTAAGCACTTTCCCTTTGATTCAATTAATGGTCAAAATAATTTAGTTCAATTAAATTTGATGCATCTAGAATACAGAAATTAGGTACTCATTTATAACTGAACCTACCGTTACTAGGCTCAGAGTACCTCCTTTGTTTACAACTCTAGCTTTACTTGTCCCTCAAGGGATAGTACCTAGCACCATAGGCATAGCTGTAAAATCATGGTTCATTTCATGACTTCCTCCATCCTCTTTCCTTCCAAAACAACCAAGTAAACTAAACAATTTTCTATATTCATTACAAAAACCAACATATAACATTACATGCAAGTGCGTGATAAATTAGGTATGTATTTTATTCATCACTTAAATTTCTTAATATTTTACCCTTTTTAGGAATCAAATCCAAAATTAAAATATAAATGCTAGCTAATAAGGTTTTAATTTAGGATTAAAACTAATATTTAAATAATACAAATAGCCTCTAGTATGACGAACAATGGTGTCTTAATTCACATTTTGAGGCTAATGGTTTTGTTTCTTAATCCCGATTTAATAGTTTTTGTAGATGTCTTTCCTTATTCGGTTATAGACTATAGGTACACATTTCAAACCTAGTTTTTCTTTATCGATATTAAATAATTATATAAAAAAAAAGGCTTTCCCACTTGATATGCCATTGTTTCTTGTATAAAACATTCGTGTTATTTAGCGGTGCTCTTTAACGTAGAGAATTGTTTAATGATGTGTATTATTTGGACGAAACTATGCATGAGTATGAATGAGATGCTGGTGTTTCCGTTTCGTTTTAGAATTACTTCTTTTTTTCTTCTTTATTAAATTAAAGGTTGAATGGAAAATAGTTTCTCACTTTATTTGTGCGTAAAACATTCGTATCATTAGCGTGCTCTTTAACGTAATTTATCAGTTGCAGTATATTTTCATCTTTTAGCTCTCCAAATTGCAACACATTTATAAGAAATTTATCGTACCCCCCAATAATTATTTTGTCTATATTGTTTACCCAAAATTGTCTCATTCAAAAACTTTAATAGTGGTAGCTCATGTGTCAAAATTTCACTTGAAATATATATATAATAAACTAGAATGATAAAATAGTTAAGAAAGATAGATCATTGAAATAAACCATAAAAAAGTAAAGTTTTTTTTTTTTATTTCAACAAAGGAAAAAAAAAATAGAATAGGACAGTGCTAGGGGGAAACCAAAAAAAAAAAAAAAAAAACAAATTTTAAATTAATAATATTTTTTTTATTTATAAAAAAAAATTAAATTAATAAAAAAAAAATAAAATTTAATTT
>Ga0099825_1000154_pt1 | contig 55549 bp, 12 predicted proteins | sample SiratroredBW_FD_76838 | JGI IMG/M metagenome (GOLD analysis project Ga0099825, IMG submission 76838) | Root nodule microbial communities of legume samples collected from California, USA - Siratro red BW | ecosystem: Host-associated > Plants > Roots > Nodule | place: USA: California | collected...
AAAAAAAAAAAAAAAAAAAAAAAAAAAAAAAAAAAAAAAAAAAAAAACTACGTGTAGGGATGAAATTAGAAGCACAGGAATTACATGTTACTTATTGAGCTTCAAATGTGTTGCTTGAACAAAACACCTCTTCTTAAACAGAGGTGGATGCTTTTGAAGGGAGAGATCATTTTCGATAAAATTGTTAGAAGAAAAATATAGCTACATATGATGCTCATTAAGTACTAATTGTTGCGTGACATTTTGTCTTGTAGTTGTCATTAATTAGGTCAAGTTACAATCTAATTGACCTATAACAAAGATTAGGTCAAGAAAAATATAGCACACTTTTTAATTGTAGCATTTGAACTACTATACTATTAAGTAAAAAGATACGTATTTTAATTATTAATTATAACTTTTGATATCAATAATTTTGGAAAGATAAATGGTTTAGAATTTATAGTTTGAAAAATATTAAGAAAAGATTTTAAGTCTAACCTATCCTTACAAAGTCAACTTTTGTAAGTAAGATTTTTAGTTACTCATATGATTTCTAATGGATATGAGACCTCCAATAACCCCCCTCCTCCCAGGTCAAGGTATGTACATCTTGTGCGTAAGATTATATATTTATGGATGGTATGATAATAACCTGATAATATGTGACATGTAGGTCCATCAAATCTCACATGATAGATTATAATATTATCTTAAGAAACAGACTTTAATTTCAACTCAATCTTACAAAACTGACTTTTAAGGTGATATTTAAACTCACTTATATACTATGAATTGACTTTATCTTTACTTCATATGAAAGTTGTAGTGTCTATCTATTTATTTCAAGAGTTAGAATGTGACATGAAATTTTTCTTGGAATAGATTCATTTTAGCATGGATAAATATGGATGAATAAATTTCAATTATATTTAAAGAGATATAATTGTGGAAGAGTGAAGAGTCTTTGAAGGGTAATTTGGATCTTGGGGGAGGATTTTTTGTATGAAGCTTACAAAATTATAAAATTATTCAAGGAGAGGTGTAATCTTTTGATTTAGATTTCTTCAAAATTATATTGATAGCAAAAGCACCATCAAAGCTATTTTCTTTTACTTGGTTGGTGACTTTAAATAGAATTCAACTAAATGAGATACTATTTAATAGGAATATCATATTATTGCAAGGAAATATATGTTCATTATATATGGCGAGCTCGAGAATCAGTTTCACGTTTGTTGTTTGTCTATAAGTTTTTTCATATCTCGTAAAAATATTACTCATAAATAAAAAGACAATACGTATTTCTCACCAAAAGTATCGGTCATCTCGTTAATATATTAAAATTTTAAGTGATTACATTTACACAAAAATTGTAAAAAGTGATTTCGTAAACGACTTCGTTGACTAAAAATTGAGGTTTCATAATTTTAAAAATACGAGAATAAATTCTTCATTTGTTTATGGACTAATGTTAAATTAAAAAAAATAAAAAACTCTTTTTTTTCTCTTTTCTTTTTCTCATGATTGGCAAATGCCACCCATCATTTATTTGGATCTTATGCTGAAATTTTTATTATGTTCTAATTACAATTTTACACCATAACTTGTGGCTGTTTACAATTTTGTTTATTGCTGAATAAAATTATTTTGTACTTTTCTAGATACTAATTTTGGCTAATATAATATAATACCGATAACCAATTTACATTGAGACTTATTACAGTAATCACATGTTATAAATTTGCCTTCTTCAACATAATTGGAATAGAAACATAAACATACCACAAATATGTCAAATTCTCTATATTCTTTTCCAACTATATTTCTACTTCAATAACATGAGATTTTCTAATCAAATTGTAATATTAGTAGATGCATTAAATAATGAATTGAAATTCTTTCATACTTCTTTAGGCAAAGAATAATTTAGTTCTTAAAAATTATCTTGTCATCTAATTTAAAAAAATATTTAAATTTTCATTTAAGTTCCTAAAGTTAATTTTCTTTTGTCATATGTCATTATTATCACTTAAATTCTTGAACTATGGATTATAATGAAAAAATAGTCTATGATAAGGGTTTAAATGAAGTCCTATAAATTTTTAAATAGTTATTTGAATTTTTAATTAAAAAACTTATATGACGGATTTAAAATAACAGTTTAAGGTTTATTTGGAGACCAAGGATTACCATAGAAAGGTTATGATAAAGGATTGTCTGTTTGGTGAGTTTTTTATCACTGACTAGACCCATCAAGATCATATACAGGCTAATTGACCCCTCTAATTGACTGCGACAACCTAGAATGAAAGGTCATTCTCTTGAAGTCCAAAATGTGAAGGAAGGTTATGACATATTTATTATTATTTAAGCATCATCTTACATTCTTAAAAGGGATTCAATAAATTCACTTTTACATAATTAACCCAGACTTCTTGATATTATTCTTATAATTGATCTTACTTTATTTCACTCTGATTTTGTTTACACCATGCATTTCACAATGTTTCTCAATTGCTAAGAAATTTGGTACATGATGTCATATACTCTTTGTTGATAGCTGATAAAAAAAATGTTGACAGATATAAAAAGGGTTAATTGTAGAACTAAGTTTTTCATCACTCAGAGACTCATTGACAAGGATAAAGTTTTGTGAGGGAAGGTGGACTAAAGCAACGAAAGTTGTTAGGATGACAATAACCTAAGTGGTAGCTACCTAGCTGTAGCAATTAACAACTTTTGTATCTTATTAATATCCTTTAATCTCAATTGCATGTTCAAAACCTTATCCAAGTAGGGTGGTGAAGGAAACTTTAACTTGAATGTTTGAGTGCAAATGAAATAATTGGTTGTGTCAATTTTTATTTTTTTATTTAAAAATGTGATAGACCAATTTGGCCTACATAGGACCTATAGTCTAACTACAACCTAACCTGCATAAAACATAGTCTTATCCGACTTAATTTACTAAAACATTCACGTTTGTCCAAAATGTTTCGTAGAAATAATGTGTACGTGATTATTGTAAGTTACAACTCTTATGGGAATGTAGTAGTAGTAAATGAGTGTTGTGAACTATTGAAAAAAAATGTGAAGGGAAATAGTAAATGGAGTAGCAAATGGTTGGAACATAGTACATTTAATTGATTTTAATCATGGAACATGTGCTTCATATCAATTTTATTTTTCTATTCATAGAGGAGTATAATATTAACAATTTTTCCAAATAAATCATAGATAATCACCCTCAAGTGTTACAGACTTATATTTCCACTTAGTGTCCTCGAAATTTGATTCAATTAAAGGTGTTTAAGAATCAATCATATCTAGTGTAAACAACCATTCTGACTTATAGTTAGCCTAACTGATTTTAATGCTAATATAAACATGATGAATTTGATTAAATAATAGGTATGTTATGAGATCCTGAGTTAAACTCCACTGTAGTCTCTTTTAAAAACTTTAGCATTTAAATCAATCTTTATAAAAGATTATAACAATATGAAAACCGTATGCAAAGAATGTACCAAAATAAATTTTTAAAATTTGTGAGAGCTTAACACTAACAACTTCAATTGTATTATCATGACCTTCCTACACTATATTATTGGAGCTAATATTATTAAAATTAACATATAATTTGTTCTATATGACATGTTATATGTTAGTTTTGCATGTAGGTCTATGAATAATTATCATAACTCTAATTTGTATATAATATCATTCTTTAAAAATTAGTAATGAATTAATAACATTTTTTAACATTTAAGAATTTAATTGTGTGATTTTTATATTTTAATTATGTTAATAGTATCCAAAAAGTTCTTATTCTTAACAATTAAGTATGTTCACTATCTTATTATTATTTTTTTCATGTCGGCTGAAACTGACATGGCAAATACCATTAAAGTTTTACACTTAAAAAGGTATATGTATATATCCTTTAAAAATTTCCAATAAATGTTTAAAGTAACATATGTAACAAAGATTTTCCGAAAAATGTTGTAAGAAACTATTATCATTTCAATAATAAATTTTAAATTATTTTCTTTAACAATAAAAAATAAATTAATAGAAGAACTTCAAGATACTCCAACTCTATTACATTCAAATTTTAAATTGTAATAAGAGTCCATACATAAAAGTTAGATTTATTTTTATTTTAAAATTTTATTATCAGTTTTTTTTATAATATTCTTTCTACGATAAAATCGAATTTTAGCAGTTACCAAATTGAGATTAAGATTTTGAGGAGTTAGAAAATTAGATTGATTGAATTTTAGATTTGATAAGTATGACTAATTCTACTTGAATTTTATTTCTCTTCTTTTAAAGGAAGGATTCAAGGAAATATGTTTAGATTGTGAAAAAAAAAATTAAAGGAGAATTGTTGGATAAAATGCATTTTGATCTGGGTAATAAAACTAATATTATATCTTTTCAATATGATGGTTATTTTTTATGTATGGATTATTAAAATCATGTAAAATGTATGAATTCTTAAATGGGAGTGTTGGTTTTGAATCAGTATTATTGTTGTTATATATAGGTATGTTCTTAGGTTGAATATCATTTGAACGATAAGCTATTATTTAAGTGAGACATAATGAGTATACAATCATTATATTTATCATCATATATTGCTCAAATAACATGTTGTATAATTCAAGTGATGACTTATAACTTGAATGAGAAAGACCAAGATTATTTTCTCTCCTCTTATGACATATCGCTCAAGCATCAAACAGAACGATCAAGCAATATGGCTAGTAACTCAAGTGTTGTTCTAAATGTTTAAGCGAGACAAAGATGGTGTACACGTGTGCCTTGAATATGTAGTAATGCATGACATGTGTCCTAGACTCTCAAGTGCTCTCTAGATGCTCAAGCGTCAAATGGTATAGTGGAGAAGTATCTGGAACTTGTTCGAGCATTTTCAACAAGTAGATGTTGTTCAAGTGTTGATAGAAATGTTCAAGCATTAAACACTCAAGCAACAAGATGGATACTGGAGTGAGGAGGACCTAGAAGGGGATGTTGATCTAGAGTTGTGTTTCACTCTATCAATGTAATGATTTATATTATGTTATATGCTTTTATGTTGTTGAATATTATATTGATAATATGATGTATATAATTAATTGTATATGCTATGAAGTTATACGATTAATTATGAGATGCATGACATGACATATGCATGATATTCCCTTTTAGGGTTAACCTTTATAGGTGGTGGATCCTATTTGAATTGATTTATATATAAGTATATGTGTTGCTTTATATGTATATAAGGTTTAATGCTGATAGGGTGACCCTATTAGAAAAGAATGTATGACTTAATTAAACCAAGATGAGGTGAATTGGTTTTAAAAAAATTCAAAAAATTTAACCTTTCTTGAGAAAATGTTTCAATTTGAAAATTTGTCTACAATTAATCTAAGAATCAAGATAAATAAAAATTTGGTTTACAACATATTGAATCATTATATGGTCCAAATTCTATTTAGATAGTCTAATAATCTAATAAAGTTTTGATGATAACAATACTCCAAGAAGTATGTTTGCATTTGATGATCTTAAATGTTTGTTACATTAATATTTACAGATATCTAAGCACAATGAGTATGTACAGATGAACTGCAAATCCAGATAAGTGTTTATTTACTATTATTTTATTATATTAATTTTTTTAAAAATTAAAAGAAGAGGAAAGTTAAAAGTAAATAAATATAAAAATAGTAAATGCTTTAAATCTGTGTTTTGAAATCTGCTTTCAATTTTATTTTGAGATCAAATCATTCTCTGCACCTTGGTCCATGGTTTTATCAAGTTTTGCTTACAATAAAATTAATTTGATTTAACATATTTTATTTACCTATATGTATTTGCAGGAACTTTTGAGATTAAAATTGGAGTGTTATGTTACTATAGTTAAATATAGAAACAATTTAAAATGATTTTGTTGCTAAAAATTTTGATTTGATTTGTTTTTAAATTTGAAAAATAAATTAAGGTGTCTTTCACAAAAATATCAAAATCAAATCTTATATCATGTTTGCTTTAACATTCAAATTTGTTTATAAAAGAAATTATTCAAATTATTATGGAATATTTAAACATGATTAATTGTTTCAAATCAAATATATCTTGTACTGTTTAAATTGTTTCTATATGCAGATAAAGTCAGTTTTAAGACAGAATCAAGAATAGAAATTGTTCTTATAACGACTAGTTTTTACATTAGATGATTAAGATTTACCTTTCAAACATTCAATCTTAACAAATAATACTCAAGGGGTTAACTGAAAGTGACTAAGTTCAAAGAATAGTTATATATTAATTGATTGCGAATTAAACGTAGTTTGCATGACCAAACTGGTCAATATAGTTTGTAAGTAGTTTTTTTCTTTCCTTTATCTTTGTACATTATACTTTACTTATTGTTTGTACTAGCTTAAGAAGAATAATTATTGTCAGAATACATTTTGAAAAAGTTTTATTCAAGGTAATTACTCAAGTCATAAACCTACGTCATTGTAATTCATCAGATGAAAAAGTCATTGACAAAAACAAAATCATTGTCTAAACACTCTCGGACAAGCGATATTTACAAAAATATTTAAAATTAATTGAAACACAATTCAACTCTTCCTTCTTGTATTTTTCTTTGTTTCACATAAAACATCTTCAACATCTAGATCTTCAAACATCATCATCAAAACATTTTCACTTGATGCTTGAGTATACTCTTTAAATCCAACAGGCCCTTGATGGATGGTTTGCATAGTCCTTAATAGGTGATGTGGGGATACTCGGATGGTATCATGCTTGGATGTTGGTAATAAATGTGATACTCACGTTAACAAAGGTATCTTGACCTCACTAATGATCTAGTCATGTAGACAAGACTTCAAATGTTAACAAACTGAGTAAGATTTACGTCTAATAACAAGTACTTTATGTTACCTTGACGTTGAAAGCATTTTCAAAACATATTGAGTATTAGTCTTTTTTAAGACTAGTTTATTGTGATTTTAATATCTTTCGTCTTGCATTTAGTCATATTATAATATATGATTAAATTTAAGTTAATTAATGTTATTATGTATGATCTATATGATTAAATTTAAGTTAATTAATATTATTATGTATGATCTAGATATATGCATAATAATAATTTTTATGTAAAATTATATTTTATTTACATCAGCTTACACATAAATGTTTTGTTTACATATAAATTTATTTTTATTATATGTATAAGAAGAATAAAATCTATTAAGACTTTAAGCTGATAAGATATTTACATTTTTATATTTAATATGAAATGGAAATATTTTAATTTAAAAAAAAAAAAAAAAAGCTTTGAGTCCTGTTGATGTTGATATCACATATCTATAATTACATTATACAATTACATAGCTAGTTATTAACTAAAGTTTTACGAAGTGTTACACATTTCTTGATTTATAAAGCACATAATTTACCTAGTAGATAACTCAGATTCGAAACCTACTTGTCTTTTTTGTCTCAAAACAAAACTCAATGGATGTAATTAAAATCTAAATAATCACAATTTCGTAATCAAAATTTTGGAAATGAAAAATACAAAACTTGAAAAGAAAAATGAATGTCTACTTATAACGTTTATAATGCACATTAATTTAATATAAGAAATGTTATTTTAGTACTAAGATTACTAAAATGAAAATGAAACTTAATTTATAACTCGTATATTTAAATTCTTTAAAATCTTTTCCATTAGTTTTTCTCATTTAAATATAATTTTTTAAAGTAGCTTTATTCATTTAAACCGCTATTTTTGTGTGTAAATAAGGTCACAACATTTAGCTTAAGTTGTAAATTCAATTGAATACGGTTTAATTTGAAATAGTTGGTTTGTATCGAAATGTACTGTAGAACTTACAAAAACAAATAATTTATGAATTTTATTTACCGCTTTTTTTGCAAAATCTTTTTAATAGATTTTTTTTTTCAATAGATAAAAGTATGAAGTTGGTATCATTTTATTAAAAAATCCATATCATAATTTTATTTAATTCAAAATTTTATTATTATAACACAATTTCAAGAATTAAGTAAAATCATATTATCTTAAGTAAAATTTATCATCATAACACGATTTTAATTATTCTAAAATCATGTTAATGTATTATGATTTAAATTTAATTTTATTATATTAAAATTATGTTAATATAACACTATTTTAATCTAATTTTTAAAATCATATTAAAATACACAATTTTATTAAAACGTGTCCGCCATTTATCTAAAATAGAAAAAATTTTGTTTTTCTCATTCAGGAAACTTTATAAGAAAATGCATGAGAATGAAAAAAAAAAAACAATAATCTGGTTGATAAGAGAATAAATATTAATGTTATTATTTTTATTTCCCATGTCACACTCCTTTATCAATGCAATCTCGTGGGAGTTTTTCTGTGCTCCCACAGCACCTTTCTTTGTGTTGTTGTTGGCAGGGTCACTGTCTCTGCCTTCTTCCACCGCACCAGTACTCTTCGTCCCATCATTCACACCCTTTCTCTCTCCATTCACAGTAAAAAAAAGGATGCAAATTTTCTCACCCCCTTCCAAAACTTGAAACTTTTGGAACTTCGCATTAATGGGGTTCAAGGGAATGCTCACCTAATCCGGTTTCTCAATTCTTTAACCCCAAGTTCCATCTTTTATCTTATTTCCTTTCTTTATATGTACTCCCAACTTTCCAAATTTTGAGGCATTTCATGTTTTCTGTCTCAAGCTCTGAGAAAACGTTATTGTTGTTGTTGTTGGGCTGTTTCTTTGTTCTGGTCTTTTGTCGGTCAAAAAATGGCCACCTTGCAGATGTCCCATGTTGATTTGGAGCAAGGAAACCATCGCCGTTCGGTTGTTGGAAGTGATGTTAGCGGTGAAGGGAGCTTATGCTTCTCTGATGCTGATGATGGTTCTTGCTACTCTCGTTTCTACTCAACAAATGGTGGTTCATATGATGATTACAGCTTTGCTTGTGTTTCTGATCCTGAGGCTGGGGGTGTTTCTCATTCTGGGAGAGCTTCTTCTGTTTCTGAGTGCTCTGTGGAGGTGGAAACTAGAACTGGGGTTCCTGAGATCAAGTTGCATTTGGCTAAAGTGGAGAAGGATTGTAGGATTTGTCACATGGGTTTGGAGAGTGATAGCCATGAGTCTGGTGCCCCCATAGAATTGGGTTGTTCCTGTAAGGATGATTTGGCTGCTGCTCACAAGCACTGCGCTGAGGCCTGGTTCAAGATTAAGGGAAATAGGTGAATGTGAAACTGAAACCCTTCACTTTCCCTACTATTTTTGTCACATGGATTTGATTTTTATGCTAAATCATGGGTCTTATTTTTAAAAAGAATTTTAGATAACCTTTTGTTGATTCATTGCATTTGTAACTGAAACCTGCCAACATGTTATGTCTTGGTGCTGTTTGAAAGCTTCGCACTACTAGTCACAGATTTTTGTTTGCTTGAAGGGTTTGATCTTAATGGGTACAGAATAGGAAAGTAATTGAAGTGCATAACGTGGAATTGTGTTGTGAAATTCTTTAAGTCAGTAAAGGTGTAAAGAATTAAATTGCAGGGAGGGGAAAGACTCAATTATTTGTCCGAGAAAGGAGAAAGTTGTAGAAGATTAAATTATTTAATGAAGATTATGGAAAAAGAAAGGCGTAAAGCATCAACTAGTCCCACTGATTCGCTGGCTTGCCTACCTAAGCACAGTGGGATTCTTTGCTGCTTTGTCCCTTTTCTGAAATTTAGGAATCTATATATTACTCTTTCTTATTTTTTTTCTCTCTTTCAAAGTGGAGATTTGACCCCTTGTGACTCCTATTCATGGATTCAAATATCTTGGTAGATGCTAATTGCTTACTGAAGTGCCACCTAGAATATTTTAATCTGCAAGTTACTGGTCCCATATAATCTGTTCATGTATGATGTATGATGTCAACTTTTAGGTTGCCTAATAGTTGTGACTTCTGAGTACACAAGCTACTGAATGTTAGTACAAATGTCCAGATCCCTTCTTGTTGTTGAGGTAAAATAGTTTCATACTTCATCTTCTGGTTCTGCAGAGTCGCTTGCAGAAGATGGAACACTTAAAACTTTATTCAGTGGCAGGGTGCTAGTTCTTAATTTTAAGTACAGTCACTAAATTCTGAGTCAAAGTAAGGAAACAAGTTATTTGTGCTTTTATGAGAACATGGTAGGGCTTGCTTTATTGATGGACTGGTGACCGTCCATGCTTCATTGTCAATTTAAAAGCAATTTATAGGGGCCATTTATTGAGGAAGGATCTATTGTTATGATTGATTCAGACGCAAATCCATCCGAATGCATTACTTCATGGCTAAATTAAAATGCAATTATCCGACAGAATCTTAATCTTTTCAAGTTTGGAATCTTCTTTAATTGATGTATAGATGCTTTGATTGGTGGCAAATATTTATGATATCTTCTTTACCTTAGTTTTGAGACTTTAAAAATGTGACATGGTTTGTCAAAGACAGTTGTGAACTTATAAAAAGGCAATTGGACACTTGTATATAGAGATTTAAGTTAAGTTAGGCTAACTAGAGCCTGAAAACTATAGAATTATTCATTATTCTGATTGGTTAACTCTTCTGCCATGACAACTTAGTATAAACAGTAAGGTTGGTTGATGATTATCTTTGTTAAATTTAAATGAAATTTCATCTATTAAGAAAATAGCATAACCCTTGAACAATGCTTCTAGTGTATGAGCAGAAAATATCATGCTTTTATTTTATGATGTTTTCAGATTAGGCATATAAACAGCATAACTTTTTGTATTGGCTAGCCTGCTTGTTTGTTTGAAGCATCAAGTTTTGAAGTGGCTAGTGATTAATGTTGCTTTTGATGTATGTGATTTCAATTGTTCATTGCTTGGAGCATCATCATCTCCAGTAAGTGCTGACATGATTTCTAGGAGGTGTCTTGACCCTTTTTTCTAACTATGTTACTGATACAAAGTTTCTACAGATTTTATACTAATCTTTGTTAGAAAATCTGGTTGTTCTACTGCAATATTAGGAATTTACATGAACAGAATTTTCTTAAATTTGAAGATTTGTGTTTTTCTAATTATATCTGTTTGCTTAAACTCCAACAGGACTTGTGAAATTTGTCATTCTGTTGCTCGGAATGTTTATGGAACAAACGAGGATTCTACAGAACATGTTAGTGACAGTAACAATGCTTCTACAGCCACACTCTCCACACCTGCTCCTTCTACAGAACCTCGAAGATTTTGGCACGGCCATCGCTTCCTCAACTTCTTGCTTGCATGTATGGTTTTTGCATTTGTCATATCATGGCTTTTCCACTTTAATGTGCCATCTTCGTAGGGTTTCCTGAGGCAGTTTCATTCACAATTTAAAGCTGAGTAGGGAGCAAACAAAAGGAAAAAGAGAACAAAAAACGAAACCCTGCAAACACTTGCTTAGAGAATGAACGAACCCTTCTACAATTTGAGGCCATGTTGGGTTTATAAAGGTGGCTGTAGTTCCTTGCTATGCAAATAGACATTTTCTGTTGTGCATTCGTTCTAAATTATTGAGCTTTACTAGGCTCCTCTTGTTCTGTCTATCAGAGTCAATGTGATTTCTGAACAATGTTTATTCAAATGTATATTACATATTGTTACTTGATTGTCATTTTGTACTGAGTGATTTCTTAGTTTACTTTTAAGATTTGGTGACATTGCTTCTCTGATCAATAGTATATGATACTACATCTATGCTTGTTAGATCAAATAGTTCTCCATTGATTCACATCTACAAAACAAAGCCCAAAAAGAAGTAATTGTTTAAATATTCTATGATTTAACAAAAGGCACAGCTTTTGCAGTGCGCAGAACACTGTGTCCATGTTCGAATCAAGTGAAACTTATCCGAACGGATAGATTTGCAGGGAAGTTGATTATTAAAACATTATTAAACGATAAAGAATCATATCTAACGTAATTCTCGTAACGTTTTCAGAAAAATTGTGTAATTTCGATACACACTTTAAAGAATTGGAGTATCATAATTTTGGGTATTAAGAAAAGGTCTTTCTTGGTCATAGATACATGATCCCAACATCCAACGCGTGTAAGGTGGACCATGTTAGAAAATGCAGTTATTGCTAAAGAATATTTTAAATATGCTGAGTATTGAATGAAGTGCTTAAGTAACAAATGCCTAATTAAAAATTTTGATAATAAGACATGAGATAGTTGGAGGGGTTCACGACACTACTCTCAGACGAAACAACTCCTTCAGGGTTTGTTATCGAGGTGTCTCATCCTAGTGCAATAGTGAATTTTGGGCCCCCATCTGGCCCACTAATAATATCAATTAAAAAATTGGACAAAATAATTTCTGACCCCACATGGCATACTTTGCACTATATTTACACAGATAACGTAGTTTTGATTTAGGTCATGGAGGAGTCTTATATTAGCTGCTCTCGCATGGGAAAATCAGCTAGAATTCGGCTTTTGAGAAATCAAATTTTGAACTGAATTCTTTTTCGAGTTTTAATTTATTAAATAATATGAAGGTGAAAATTTTGTAAAAAAAATTATAAAAATAATTAATTGAAAGTAATTGTTTGGAGGAAATACTAAAAATAATTTTAAAAATAATAATAATAATTAATTATATTTAGTAAGTGTGTAGGATTTCATTATTTAGAGAAATGAAAAAATAGATATACTTCAAAAATATATAAATTTTTAAAATAAATTTTGTGGAAAAAGTTAAAGAAGTGTAAGAAAATAATGAAATGTATGTGACATAATTAAATTTATTTAAAATATTTTAATTTTAAAAAATAAGTGTATGTAACATATAAATCTAGAGAAATAAAAATTTCCATAAATAATGATGGTGTTGAGGTTTGTGGAAAAAAGTTGGAGTAGGTTGGTTTAAAAGTATCATTGTTTTCTAGATTTTTTCAATGTATATAATTCAACAATTTATATTTAAAAGGAAAGGGAAACGATTATATACATGGACATTTATTGAAATCTAAGTAGTGTAATACATAAGTTGGCATTGTTTGTTGAGTATAGGATAGCTAATATAAGATTTTTAACGGTGTAGTGTTTTGAAAGGTCCAAAGCAATTGTATAGTGGTTTAGGAGATTAACATTAGAATTTGCAATCTTTGTCGCCTTGTGTAATTTGGTCATTTGCAAACATTGTGGTTAGATAAGAATTGAAATGATTTTCGGTCTTTGTGAAGTTGAAGTGCTCCATTTAAATATGAACAGAGTTAAACGATGATCGCATAGAGAGAATGGATTTGTTTTGGTTTTCTAGGAAAATATTGTTGTGTCTTTGTACCATAAGTTGGTATATAGTTCCATTTATAAAGTGAAAATCTCATCAAATGCTCAACACACGTTGTTAGTGACATGAACAAGTCAGGTGTCAATATGCATGTGCATTTGATGATAGATTTTCTAAGTCATCCCAACCACCCATTACATGTCAGGATAACATTTCATTAAGCATTAGTTGTGCTCAGCATATATATGACATTGACAAGCCTTAAACGTGTGGGCAATTTGCAAGTGCATGTGATGACAGAGTTTTTGAGTTACCCAACTATCCATTACATGTCCGGGTAACATCCCACCCAATGTTAGTTGTGCTCAACACGCACATGGAGTGACATTAATAAGTCATAAATGTATGACATGATGCACATGTATCTAATGATAGAGTTTATGAGTCACCCCAACCACCCATTACATGTTAGGATAACATCCCATCTAAGGTTAATTGTGCTAAGCACGAGTACGAAGTGACATTGACAAATCTTATACACATGGTAGAGTGCATGTGGGACAAATTTTTTGTATTTTTTATTAAGTATTTTGAACTCTTACCTCGTTTTTTATTCTAACATCCATGCCATTATCTTCTTTGGCAAAAATACTATGTGAAATACACTTCCTTAATGCCCTTTTCTATATTAAAGATTGTCTTTATGTGTAATGAAGTGAGACACTTGGCATGATTCTGGGGTGGTCAGTAACAATATTTTGGATTTTTTACCAACCTTTCGAACTTATACCTCATTTATTTTTTGTTCAAACAACTATGTCATTATCTTCTTTAGCAAAAATACTAAGTGAAATACACTTTCTTAAGGTCTATTTTTGTATTTAAGTTTGTTTTTATGTGGGACGAAGTGAGACACTTGACATGATTGTGGGCTGGACAATAATGATTTTATGTTTTTGACCAACTTTTTTATTTATTTCATAAATAATGCGTGATAGTTTGTTTATGACTAACTCAATATTAACATTCCTCTGCTCTCAATTTTTTTTTTTTTTTAATACTTCACTTCTTTAAAGTGAATAGTTATAGTTATTGATTGAAAAATAATGGTTAAAATTATACCTAAATGTACAAGTATAATAAAGTATATATTATTTAAAGGGTAAATGATAAATTTGTTTCTTGAATATGTGGCGGACAATTTATTTTTTAAAAGATTGAAAAACTTAGTGCTTAGTATGTAAATAGTTTTAGCGAAAAGTTGCGCAATCATTTTATCATCTAAATGTGAGTTTAAGGATACTAAGTTAAGAATTACTTTGCCATCAAAATGTGAATTTAATGACCACTTTGACTATTTAAAGACTAATTAATTTGCATTGATTGCCTTCAGTTGATTTCTTAAATGTTTGTGTTAATTTTTTAGTTTTAAGTGGACCTATTTTTCCTTTTAATTTATTATAAAATATTAACTATTTTTTTTTTTGTTAAAGCTCGTTTTATATCTTTTTTCCTCTGTAAGTGTCTCGCAGCACTTTTCAGTGATTCATAATGTGATTCTTTGACTAGTTATTATAATAAAACAAAGATAATAAAATATCCTTACTTTATTCATTCTAGTATATGATTAAAATAGATATTACTGAATGCAAAAATGTTTATCAATGAAAGAAATTGTTAAAATAGCATTAAAAGTTATACATATTGTGGAATTGGTAATTAAAAGTTCTTTTACCAATATTTAAGTTGGTTTTCTTGTATTAGTAAGTTGATTTTCGTATTAATAGTTCATTATTTTGTGCATTTATTAAATAGTATGTATAAGTTTAACATGAGAACATAGATTGATATTGAACCATGTATTCGAAAGTATCAATTACAATAAAATAACAGACTCTACAGATGAGTCAGAACCATTATTTTCCATTCTGAAGCTGCTCCAAAGCACCAAAGACAATGCTAATTTGATAAGTCATCATTGGGCTTCAATTCTCATGCATTGGCCCAATAATAATATTACTTTTAAAAATAAAATTAAAAATAAACCTTAAAGTGATGTGATGTGACTTACGATAAAGAAAGGTGCGAGTGTCTTTCTCCAACGATTTTGATCCAATGCAGTTAAAAGTGAAACGGCACCAATTCTATATATTTAAACTATTTTCTAATATAATAAAGTGATATTTAAAATAAAATTTATATTGTAAAAAAAATGATGAATTTAATAGTTGGATTTACTACTAGTTTCAAAACCTATGAGTCATTTTCCTAAGTTGAATAAATGATAAATAGGAATACATATATATCCCATGTTTTTAGGAAGTCTAAATTTGTCTTGTATAAAGCCCAATAAATCTTGCTTTCACTATTTACTTGCATAGCTAATAAAAATAAAATAATAAATATATTAATAATGAGAAATATTAAAACAAATTAAATAAATAATCATTTTAAGAAGTGAAAAAATAGTAATGAATATTGTACCATAGGATTGACATGGCAATTCTTTAAATAAAATATAAAAAATGTAAATATAATAAACAACTGATTATATTATAAATCCTAATAAAGTAATTGAACATAAAAGAATAGGCCAACTCTTTAGACTCGCCACTATATTTATAAATACAGGTTTGATCACAATACAAAAGATATTTTTAAACTCTGATTTATATCTCCATACACTCTAATTATAAACTGACTTAACCGTTAGAGTGTCAGCAGGACTCTCCTCCTGGAACGGTGAAATTTGGAGTACTGTATCAGAAACAACAACCAGGACTCCTCTCCTGGAACGGTGGAATTTGGATTACTATATCAGAAACAATAAGAAAGGAGCATTGGAAGAAACAATCCTAAAAGATATTATTATTGGTAGAGTCAACCGATTATGAAAGAATAAGCATAATTTAAAAACAAATAGCACATATGATTTAGAAAATTAAACAATAAAATATTTTTTTAAACAATAAAATATCTTTTTAATCTCGATGGATTTTGTCTTGAAACACATTGGTTTTTGAACTAAACGGTGCCATTCTAATATCATTTTATATATTTGAGTAGATTTTAAAAATTTTACAAAACTACTAATTAAAACTTAGATGTATGACTTCATCGTCAACAAGTCATCACCCAAATCACGATTTTTTTTTTCTGCTTCTAAAAAGTCATTATTGAATTAATGACTTCACATATTTCTTAAATTGAAGTTGTGAAACTTAAGAGAAAATTAATATTTATTTTTAAGTCTTACTATATATTACATAATTTTAATTCTTTTCTAAAATGAAATATTATGTAAAATGACGACTTCAATATTTTTATTTGTTTTACGTTTACATTTTATGAGTTTTTATATTTTTATAAATTGAGGTTTTTTAATTGAAATTCCTTAATTATATTTTAAATAAATATTATTTAGGTGTCTTTATTTTAAAGATGTAGTTAATTTGTTAGAAGATAAATTTTATATAATTTTTTTAACTTACTCTTCTTAAATTGAGTTTTCTTTATTAAAATATGAAATAAAATAAATCATGGTAAATATTTTAAAATGTTTTTTAAATAATAATATGTAGATTATGTTATACAACATATATTAATTGAAAAAAACTATCAATTAATTAGTAATATATAGATTAAATTTAATTATTTCATTAATTAAATTATTGACAAAATTTAGTAAAATTTATTGATTGTAATATTGATTTATAATTAATTAAATGTGTACATTTGTTTTGTTATGTAAATTAAAAGTGAAAACCAAATTAAAATAAATGATGGTATAATCTAAATTAATTTAAAACTAAGTTGAAATAAATTAAGGTATAAACTAAATATCAGATCTTTTTTCAATTACCACTTTCTTAAATACAAACTGGAGAAATGGCATTTTTACAATACAATAATATTTTAAAAGAAAAAAATCATTAATATTAACTTCACCCACATTAAAAGCGACTTAACTAAATAAAATAAGTATTAAAGAATTATTTTAACACAATAAATAAATCTAATATGATTAAATCGATGAGTATAGAAATATTTTATTGATCCATTATAGCGTTACCGAGTAAGGTCAAAAAGTATTTTAAGCCATAATTTATAATTAATATTACACAATTTTATTTAATGTGTCGTGCATGTGTTCCTTTGTTTTAATACGCTATTATGTTAACTACCATGCTTTTAGAGTACTCGATACTATTTATTTGTTAACTTTAGATTTTTTGAGTTTTTGTATATGCATTTAGTTGATATTAGTGTACTATTTCTTTTAATAACTTTGTGACTCAGTTTTTATTTAGTTAACGGAGAATTGAAAAAAAAAATATTATTTAATATATTAATGTGTAAAAGTATAAAAGTAATTTTGAAATATTGTAGCTCAACTAAAATAAAATATTTTATAATTTATTATTACAACTTAAAAGCAAAAGGGGTGTAACAAAATTTATCATTTCACGTATAATTCTGACGTCGTTTACACGTAATATTTTCCTTTTGGTTCTTTCAAACTTAAATTAATGTCTCACATTCCATATCCTAATTTAACATTTATCTTTTATCTTTTATAAAAAGCAAACTTTACTTTAACAGTTTACATAAATAAAAAAAAATATTAATCATCAGATAATAAAAGGATTGAAATTAACAATGATATTTGAAAAATAGATCAGTGAATGAATGACTAATTAATATTAGTATAATTAAAAAAAAAACGGTGAAAGCCTTGATACTCCTGAATTAACATATTAATTGATGAAAAAAATATCAAATATAATAATAAACGATGGAAGCTTTTAATGTCCTAAATGCAACCATTGCAGTAAAAAAAAAAAAAAAGGACGAACCATGTAGAATTTGTTATGGTTTGAAAAAGGAGAATAGGAGTAAGTAAAAAGAAATTATAATTATAATTACAGTGATGATCATGTTACACTTCGTCTATAACATATCTTGTCGTTGTTTTGTAATGTAAATGTTATAATGCCATGTCTCTTGAGATTAGTTGAATTGTTGATCATTGTATTTCTTTTAATTTCTACTTCATTTTTTTTTAATATGATCATACACCTTCTATAATTATGCATTCTTGAAACAATTTGAATGTAAAAGACTGGCATTGGCACTATTTGTTTGAAAGTTAGTATTGTGAATAAATTAATTTTGTAATGTTAGGAAAACATATCATATGTTTTGCATGTATTTGTTTTATAATAATACGTTTCCATTTGTATCTTGAACTACGAAATCGTATTCCTGCAAAATGTAACTTTGTATAAATTAAAACAAAGGTATACTTAACAATAAAGGGTTGCAATTAACAAAGCCCGAAATTTCTTAGTCTAGGACTGATTTAATAAATCGTCCATATATGCCCAAACCAATGAACTGACAAAAAGAAATAACATATTATGATAAATAACCAACTTGTTACGTGTTAACTATTTTAATTCCATGACCATATGTATATAGATATATATCCTTGTATAATTTAAGTGTTACTTTTCTTAAAGAATTTATACGCTTACTTGAATAAATCAACCATTATTAAGAAAAAATTTTATTCATGTTTCTTTTTAAACAATTCGCTTCTGATCTAGATAAAGTTACTCAAAATCAATTAGCAAGGTCAACCATTGCGCAAGTTGCTTAAACGTCCCAATCAGCTCCTTTTACTGTGGAAGAACAGATAATAACTATTTATACCAAAACGAATGATTATCTTGATTCATTAGAAATTGGACAGGTAAGGAAATTTTTTGTTGAGAAAAAAATAAATGAATAATAAAGAAAACATTTCAGTGTCTTTTAACTCTTATACATAATACCGCATCAAGAAATAAGTATAAAAAAAATGAATAATCTTTCTAGACATACTTAAGCACTTTTTGAAGACACTAAAAAACACAAAGAAATATAAACAAATAAAATTCACATAAGTAACTGTAATCACCCAAGAATTACATAAACAAATATCCCAAAAAAACTAAAACAAATCTGAATTGTTAAACAATGTCACAATTCCCTAATCACTTAACCTTGTCGATTATCAAACTTCCATTATAGTTTCCATCTTAATGACATGAAGCACTAAAAAGTTTTCAACATAGGTAAATATAATGGTATTTCATACAGAGTGAATGTGGTTGAACTTGTTTGCCATATTTACTTACTAAATAATCCTATAGGAACAACAAATTTACATTAGCGACATATTTTTTGTCCGTAACCCTTGGCAGCATTAGCATATTTTTCTGAGCCCAAATAAACCTTAGTCAGATGAAAGATATTTGGCTTGAAGCAAGTGAATCTTAAAGAACATGACCCTTCCTTTCAATCAAAGATGGTTTTCAGGTGTACACACAACCGGGGCCATGATGGGGCCAAATGCACCATTTTCCTTGGAAAAGAAACAAACAAGATTCCATTTGAGTGATATATGAGGTACCTGAGTTACTTTATCATCTGGACAATGTGTTCACCATTTTTAATTCATAATGATGTCCAATCTTGTTCTATGTAAAAGCTTACAATTACTGTCTGGCCTATTTCTGGAAAAAATGTCATTCATTCAAGATCATAAAGCAAAAACTAAACTGTGTACTGCATGAGGAAAATACACTTTCTAATGCATTAAAAAAAATCAGCAGGCATTTAGATTAGAATTTGGCTAATTGGGACGAAGCTATCAATTACAAAAAAGAAAACAAAGAAGAATTTGAAATTTCACTTCGATGATCTATCAATAGAGAAAAAGTATTCAATTAAATTTCAATGTGTTATCAAGGTGCAACCGATAAACAATGTATACTTATGGTATTTTATCTCAGTTTTATCAAAGATATATTAGACAAAGTATCAGAAAACTTTTAACCCTATAGATAAATAATAATAAAAATATTTGTGTGGTCGAATGCGTGCTGATTATAGAACTGATTTGTCATTAATGTGATCTTATCCCATTACTGATCATTACTAAAATTGAATGAATAAGTATGTGCAACTTTTTATTTCTTCAACAACATTTTTTCTTGAAAGTGATTTTATCTACAACCAACCATTTTAAATTTGAAACAAATTAAGTTGAACTAGACTCACCATAGTGCACCATAATTCTCTCCACCTAACTAAACAAGCACTTAATTTCCCTTTGATCATCAATATGCATCCCTCTATGACAAAGTTTTCTCAAACAAAAGGGGCATGTGAAAATGGTGTCCCAAAGGTCACAACAAAGCTAATGATCAATTGAGTGGTAATTGGCCCTATTAATCTTTAACACAAGAACACAACTAAATTATAGGTTAATCCTCAAATTAAAGAAGCTGTTAGCATTATTCAGTCAAATTTGATATCCCCGTGAGAGAATAAAAAGGACCATCATTTTGGAAAGGAGCAGTACATCTACTAATAAAGTGGTCGTTACTTGGATGGTAGACATGCCACAACAATGATGGTCTTGCATGTCTTGCATCACTCATATATTTATATGTATATGTATATGTCCTATCATTGCACTGTCTTTGTAAGTGTGTTTGTGTCACAATAAGGGTAGGTTCTTTCTACATTGCACCACTTTCCCAGCTTGAATTTCGCAAACACAGCTTTTGTTTAATGGCAGGCATCGCTGTTGTGGGGGCTTCTGCCACATTATATATGATTCTAGGCACCTTTGTGCACTCTACAACTAACACACAAAGGTCACACTCACATGCACCATCAGCGTACGTAGCAGGTATCTTCAAAAGAAGCTAGCAGCAAAAACTATGTAATAATATATGGACCGAGAGGTTATATATTAATAACATACTAGTAAATAAATGTATGTGTTAATTTTGTGCAAACTCATTCAACAAACAACATAGGCAAGGAACATTTAAGTAGATTTCCTATGCTTTAAGCTTAACTTCATGTAACAGAATTTCTGAAACCTTGTCCAATTGCTTTGGATCATATGCTAAGTTAAAAGAACACTTCTCATGGGAACAGATATTTATCCTGGCTCCTGGCTTGTCCAATCCCAAAACAATTGTTCTTCCCCAACCCTTCCTACCACTGATGCCGTACCAACTCATTCAAAGCAATAACTGGAAAATAACCAGCTTTTCTAGCAGCCGCCACTTTGCATTGCATTGGTTTTCCTTCGGTTGTTGAAGCAGGAGATGAAACCTGGTTGTTATCTTTCATAGCCAACTATATATTAGTAGAAAAAGAGATATAGTTTTTGAAGTAAAAAATTCAAAATTTGTCAATTACTTTAATTTAAATTAAAAAAGCATGTAATTTAAGTTGTCAAACAATTATTGGTCAAATAATTATTGGACATATTCAAATATCTTTTTAACATCTCTATCATAGCGTGAATTTGAATAAAGAGAATAAATTAAAACATATCTATGACTAAACACTTTCTAGATATTGATATTAAAAAATTTTATGTCTTTTATCATGTTACGTGATGTGTGTCTATTTTATATGTAGAATACTATTTCTGTCTCAGTGTCATATGTGTGTCAAAAATTTATATCTCATAAAACTAAAATAAGGATTAGTTTTAAGATTCATTTGGCCAAGACACTTATTTAAAAAATAATAATTTCATGTATTAATGTGAAAGTATTTTACCCTATGGAAAATCCAAATAGTGCTTTACCCTAAAACTTAAATAGCCGATACCATATCAACCAATGTAGTGAGCATGGAATAAGTAACAATAATGAAAAGTAGCATTACAGCTAATGAATTTGCCCAGGTCTCATGGGGTCACATAGTCCTGCCTATATTTCATTTTCCCAAGCTAAAGTATCTGTAAAAAATTTGAACATATCTCTCTTCATCACCATTACAGATTCGCTTCACATTTTCATGAAAAATCCAGTTATTTTATTACTTGTGTGGCTGCATTTCCAAAAATAGATCAAGTAAAAAATTTGTATGCCAAAGTTTTTGCACCCTATTGAAACCATTTAGATAGACATTGATCTTTTTATGTCACTAGCAAATGATGTGTATATTATAAGAAAGATATAAAGCAACTGTTAAACTCAGCCATCTTTATAGGGTCTATTATATTGATCTGAGTAGTTTATACGGGTCATAGATTCAAACAATAGTGCTGTTCTTGTAAAAAAAATAAAAATAAAAAATAAAAAATAGGGTCTCTTATATTTATTCTCGTGTCTTTCTTCAACTAAACATTATTTTGATACATCAACAAAGTCTAGTAACTAGGTTAGCAGAGGTTTGGGTTCCGTTTGTGTATAAAAAATGTAGTGAGAGAGACAAATTTGATGACTATGTTTGTATGAAACGGTGTGTGTATGAATCAATAATGGTGACTCAATTGGAGGCATTAAAGGTAGCTTTAAATAAGAAACAAATACAGCGATATTAGGAAAGATAGACTTAGTTTAACTATGTGTCCTTACTTGCATAGTGGCTTCAAGTTATACCCTTAAAACAATTCAAGCTACTCATAACAATGACATTGCTGAGAAACATGATACCCCATGAGAGGAGGTGTTTGAGCAACGTGTAGGGTAGGAAAGGCTTGTGCCCCATGCGAAAAGGAGAAATGCATGTGATTGATCAGTCTCAGAAACAGACACTTGGAGGGAATTTGTACTTCAAGACAATTCATGCAGCATCATTATCTGTCACAATAAGTTACAATAAATAAAAACCAACTATATTAGTAATATTCTACCATCTACCACTCTACCTATTCTATTCTCTCACTTCTATAATTATCATAGTCTAAAGTTATACTAAGAACAATACTAAATATGTTATATTTTAAAATAATTTACTAAAATAAACTTTTTCAATGAATACATTTGTTTACTGAGATAAAGAGGTAATTAAATTTGAAAAAAAAATTAAACCATTAGTACCTTTGGAATTTATGTAGAAAATCATTTTAGAATGAAAATATTAATTTACAATCACTGGGTTTAAAGTTTTTTACACAAGATTGATGAATCCTATATCTAAATTAGGAGACAGACGTTAAATGAAAAATCAAATACACTAAATTTATAATTTTCTTTAAGTTTGAACTAGTAGACACACCTAGAATTGGACACAAGCACATGCTAAAAGCACTCGTTGATGTTACTTACTATTACCGTTTCATTTTTGGGAATTATTCAAGCGCCATTCCATTTCCATATCCATCTAATTCGTCATTTAAGGCAATGTACCGTTTAATAATCAGTGGACACAATTATTTGAAAAATAGTCCTTTTTATTAAGCTTTCTTAAAAAGTTTCTGCTTTATTCTAGCAAATTACTACAGCATTTTTTCAATTTTATTTAGACTTGTTTTAGAAAGTTTAATTTATTGGTAAAGTTATTTACCACATACTGTACTCATAAAAAATATATAAAATTAATAACCACTAAGTTTAATAACTATACCTTGATAGTGTAAATTTACAGTGTCGGCTAATAATAAAACAATTTCTCAAGATTGCTAATTTTAACATTTTCAAACACAACCATCAAACAAAAACTGACCATGTCTTTCATACCCTTCAGCTAGAAACTTACCATGTCCGACAGAAGAAAAAAATGTTACTTTAGATGAAAAAAAAAAAATAACCGATGTCCCAGTTTAATTGGAGCGACAAAAATAGAAACGAAAGTACATAAGTTCGATCCATCATCCTCATATTTAGGTAAGAGTAATAATTGTCTCAACAGCACGAATTTAATTTAAATTTGACATTTTCTAGATTCAATAATGAATGCACGCCATGTGCCATGTTTTGCATTTTCAGTGGAGTGACATTGTACCATGAAGACACAAGATTTCCTCCCCCAACCCTTTTGTCAGCCAGCGACAAATTGTACAAGTTGTCGGGTTTACTTCATCTGTTGGCCCAGTAATTTAAATTAAATCTCTTTTACATTTAGAAATTTAGAAACTTGTTACATTTTACTGATTTTTCCTCACCATGCAAAGAACATGGCCCTGGTGCACCAAAAAAAGATATACTGTAAGGACTATGAACATGGTACTGAGAAATGAGGCAATGTGAATTGGAGAATTTTCTATAGCACTGCTGATGCTAGATCATTTTACAATGACAAAGGATCAGGGCTGCAATGTGTTAAAAAAGCACACAACCCAGTTACAATAACATAAATTAGGCTAACAATATTTCCACCAAACAAATCTAGTCGTATGTAGGTTGTAACTTTCTAAAGGCCATGTTGTTTTGCAGCAGATCTCAACTTTGTGCAGCATAAGCTCATATATCTATGCACCATTCATTGCAGTGTCAGCGTGGTTTGTATGGCCATCTTCCAGAATCTTACCATTTGCTTGAGTTCTCTGCCTCTGAGTAAAGTCACAAGAACCATGTTATGTCCAGATCAGAGACAATGACATTACATAAAAAAGAGATTTAAAAAGGACAACTAGAAGACATTCAACACACCCAATCTGCAGGGTCAACAACAGAATTCCCATTCAACAACTTGTGGTTCTCTTCTTTGGTCCTGCCATCTTTGTTGTCCTTGGTGCTTAATGGTAGCAGCAAGGTTGCTGCAGCATTTGTCCGGTCTGGTAATTCTGTGGAATGACCAAGTTAGCATAACAAGCAAAGAGCTGTTGAATTCACAATAGCAAATGTAACTATGTCCAAATGCACAAACCTGGTAATTTCTTGTCGACAAAAAACACCACCAAATTAACAGTATACCTGCCAAGGATCAAAACATTAAACCAAAATGGACATGGACCACAAATATTTGAACATTGCAATTCAGAAAATGCTCCTCACCAGGCAACAACTACATCAACCGTGTAATGTTTGCGTGATGCTATTATCAAAAGAGACTGACACACAGCAAGAGTCCACCCTAGCTGTTTTATACATCTGTAGTTGTTCATGAACAAGCACAATAAATTATAACTGAAAATAAATTCTAGTACAATATGACAGTAATAAGTTATGGCAAGTTCTATAATAAACAATGATAATTACACGGACTTCCTTGAGGTTAAGGATAATTACACATTCACCCTTCTTGATTGAAAATTTTCACTTGCCTTCCAAGCTTTGTTATTTTTAAGAGCACAGTCTATATAGTTTGACATTAAAATATGGGGGATTTATTAGTTTTCAAAAATAACAAGTGTAAGTGTGTAACAATTATACAAATAGTAAGGAACTTGGTATAATTTTTCTCCAATAAGGGTATAGGTGGGATTAGCCCAAACCTCAAGGGAGGTTAATTATCCCAATAAACAATGGAGCAACCAAAACAAACATTACTGCAGTGAAATGGAAAACTTAAATCTTCACGAAAATGAGTCAGACCCATATAAAAGAAACATAAGGGCCAATTTACCTTCGTGTGCCATATCTTTGATATGTAAGAACAAAGACAAGGGTAAAGATCATGTGTGATGAAAATATCAAATCACCACATCCATATATCACACCACGTGGAACTGCACAATGAAAATCAAATGAACACCAAAACAACCAAAAAGGAATCAAAACTAAATAACTCCAGTATAATAGTATACTAACAATTAATCAAGAGGACTTCAAAGACACTATCTGGGCGAGGCAGAGTAGCAAGTTTAGACCCCTGCAAAATACACGGAATTAAGTTAAAAGATTTAAAAAACAGAGGAAACAGTCACAGAGAGAAAAGAGAAACAAGTGATATGATGTTTGCTTAACAAGTACACATTCACAAATGAGTATACCTCCCGACAGTGGTAGTTTGGACCAGGAAGCTGAGTAGCATAAAATGTCACTATGCGAAGAGCTTGGGAAGCCTGCAGTTACAAATGCAAAGGAGCCACGCTTATAAAAACTACTTTATAGGATCCTTATGCAATAGGTTATTTAGTCAACTCAAAACATCAAAAGGCCAGTGAATTGACTATGCCGGCTAGACAATATAAAGGGTGAAGGAATGTGTAAGGTTAACAATGGCTCTTTGATCATAGCAATGAACATTCCCAAATCATTTACATATTTTTTATGAACTTTTTCATGCCTTAAAATGCTCAAATTCTTAAGCTTTAAACTTAATTTACTTCCATAATAATGGAAAATATCCATCTATTATCAGTAAGTTTCATAACCAGTTAAAAGGTTAAAAAAATAATATGCAAAAGCACAGCAAGTCTTCTGCTTTTCTATTGTTTGGAATACAAAGACTTAGAAAAAGATAAGATCTACAGCAAGTCAACAACTATAAAAATATAGAGAGGAAACCAGAGTCAAACAGTAATCATGCTCACTTTTGCATTAATACACATGGAAGCATAACCAGACATAAGGCTGCCAAATCATGCAATTACTTTAATGATCGGTAGTATCTTTGTTGACAACAAGGATTGCATTTTGTGTTGGCAACATGCTAATTAATTTTCTAACCCAAAGCACTCAAGTAAAACACATGATAAACACTTACAACTAAGAAGCTTAGAACCCTGCACCATATTAGAACCGTGTAGATCTTTTTGCTCTTGAATATAAAAGGATGAAATGTCCACTGCAAAAGCACATGTTGTAAGGCATATCACTATTAAAACTTCATAAAAAACTGACACTTATTGCAGACTAGAACTTCATTGGGGAAAAATAAAACCATAATGACAACTTAAGGAAATCAGATAAAGGAAGAAGATAAATTGAAGAGGGGAGAAGAATTCTTACAAGGACAAAGGATAAAAAAATAAAGGTAAACAGTGTTTCACTAATGTAAGCTTTTTCTTGCCCAAGCTCCTGCAACAGCACCAAGATTAAAAGTTAAGAAGCAGTCCTAGGTTAGACAGATTTTTTGAGACAGATAAGAGGGAATGACAATTACAAACCGGAAGAAGGATGAATCCAAGATCCTGTAGAGTAGGGCCAGGCCTATGTAAATAATGAACTCCTCGTGCAGCCAAACCGTGAATGTACTGTAGGGAAACAGTTTACTTTTAATTTTAGTATGAAACAATCTTAAATAAGTAAATTAAAGTATGTCACATTACATGGCAGAATATTAAATGTAGTAATCTACTATACAAACAAAATACCTCATGCATAACGCTAAACATTATGCACAAAAGTTTGTCATTCTTTTCTTTTTCCCTTTTCTCAAACTAAAAAGAGAAAAAGATAATGCTTGATAGAGCATTTGTACTACACATTTGCCTTCAACAGGTGCATGCAATGCAAGCCATTAGAGGTTTTCTTTCAATGAGAGAAATAAAACATCAGACCCTCTAGGAAACAGAGAGCTCCAAATGATCTTGAGTAAATTTGCAATTAAAATGTAATAAATAAGTAGAGCCCATTACTTATGTCAGCGATCAGCATTTTATTTCGGACGCAATAATTCATCCAATTTTGTGCATGCATTGAATGTCAGATCCTCAAAGTTGCAGAACATGACAAACAATGCTGCAGAGTTACCAGTTCCTTGAGATTTTCCTCATTGAAACATCAATGCCTCTTGACACTAGAGGATAATCATTGATAGAATAAGATTTAATGGTTAAACGGCCAAAGAATAGTACAATAAACAGGTTCCTAATACATAAAACAAGCAATCCTCCGAAGTAACCAAACCACACCAACATGAATGAGAACTTTTAGTAGCGTTCAAGTAAAGTTCCCACCACAACCCCATGTGAAAAAATATTTGAATCTCCAATCCACAAAAAGAAAGACAAAAGCAACTTTGCATTCCTTCCACAAAGGGTAAAAAGAACAACCTACAGTTAAACCATTCATAGTATTGATCAGAATAGGGGGAAACTAACCTGAAAAACAATACCGGCGAGCAGGTACTTCCAATTCTCCGCAAGGAGGTTGATCTCAGTGGTTGTCTCCGCGCAAACTCTCTTCCATAGCTGCACATTGAAACATTTAAACATAAATTAAAATCAACAATAAAGAGAGAAGATAAAGAATAAAAGGAGCCAGACGCGAATGAACAAAAAGGTCGCACTTAAATACAAAACGGTCCACAAAAACAAAATTACAAACCTTGGAAGCCTCGCGACCAATGTAAAACGACATGTTCTTCCTCTTGTTTTTGTTGCTGTTGTTGTTTATGGTGTTGTAACCTTATAGCGACCACTTCCATATTACTTCATAACGACACATTTAAGGTCAACATCATTGCCCTCAAAAGATGAACCAACAATCGCATCAAAACCCAGATAGGAATCAATTCTTTTCCCACTCTCGAACTATGAAAAAACTGAATCTTCCTTTGGAAAACACACACCCACGAGACAGAATTGCGAGACAAACTCAACGGGTCTTCAAAAATCCGATTCACGAAAGGAGAAAACAAAAACAAGGAGAGGATCTGAGGAGAAAAGACCGAAACCCAGAAAAAGATGGAGATCGAGAGAACCCAGATGATGATCACAAAACGCCCAGTTCCCAGAAAATTCAAAAAAATCAAATGGGTTCTCTGAAAGGGAACGGGAATTACAATGGCGAAAAGGGGTATTTGGGCTTTGCTTTCTCTCTCTAGACTCTCTCTCTCAACTTTCTCTCTCCGATTCTCTGCCCTTTCTCGCTTGGTCTGACTGCAATGCACGCGAGTTGAACGCGGAGGAGACGGTTGAGAAGAGAGGGAGAATAACCAATATTTATATATAAACAAAGCAAGTTGCTTCTTTCTATATTCACATTTTTTTGAAAATTTTTGGCTATTTTAAAAAGGGGTTGATTTTTCTAATAAAAATTTGATTTTGAATAGGAAAACGAAAAAGAAGGGAAGATGATGAGGAGTGAGAAATAGACAGATAGATACACGATGTTGGAATGGATAGATTGGATACATGGTTTGACGCCACCAACACATGTTTCTCTTTCTCTCTCCTGTTCGCTACTGTTATTAGGAAAGAGAGACAGACAAATAAAACCTTGGTAGAATCTTCCACCTTCGGAAATTTCTTCTTCCTCAATCTTTTGTACCAACAATAAAAAAATATTTTATATATTTTCTTTCGTTCTTGAAATTTTCTCATTAATATTTATCCAAGCTGATAAGTAATAAAAAATTATTAACATATTGTGAGAATAAGAATAGTAAAAATTTTTATATGTAATATATATACAAATTTTAGTTAGAGACTTAAAAGTAGACAATTTGAAAAATTAAGGGGGAAAGATGGGAAACCCAAGAAGGAAAGTGAGTTTTGAAAAATGAGATTTGAATTAGGTTTTGTTATTTTTATATATTTTTTTTTTTGAAAAATAGGAAGAATGATTAGGTTGGTCATGGCTACTAGGAAGAATGATTTAGATGACAAAAAATAGTGGATGTGCTTTCTCTCGGGTCCTCCGGCTGCGGCCTGCAAAATTCATGTTCCTTGTGCAGACATTTTTTTAGGCTTCCTTAAAATTTCACAATAGCTTAAAATTTCACAATAGCTTAAAATTACTGTTGGTAGGAAAAAAAATGATATTATTATTGATTGATTAAATATTATTATAAGTGTATTTTTATATAATTTTGTTAATTATATAATCGTATAAAAAATATTTGCATTACTAATATTTACCTTATTTACATTTTTTATAGGATAATCTAATTTAAGTTCAATAAGAATATTACCGATGACAAAATATTCCGTAATTATCTGATTGATGATTCATTGTCAATACATACATTCCTTCTATCCCTATATATAAGACTTGTAAATAATCCAATACATTTAATCAGTGCTTTTACATTTGCAATTATAATATTTTGTAAATTAACTTTAAATAATGAATGTCTTGATAAGAAATAATTTTGATAAGAGACAATTCATGTGTTTGTTTATTATTTATAGAGTAGAATATTCAAGGATATCCTATGCTGATCAAAACACAAAAAATAAGGATATCCTATTAAGAAATAATTGATGCAATCAACAATAAGAAATAATTGATAGAATTAACAATGAGTGAAGGTTTCATAAAAAGAAAAGTAAGAGTAAATGATTGTATTTTATTGCTTGTTTAGTATGAGCTTACTTGCTTCCTTTCTGTGCTCGCATGCCCTCGCTATAACGGTTGGTTTAATTAAACACTGAAGATAGTATGTTGAAAATTTATGATTGTTATATTGGTCTAACTTCAAGTGAATATAAACTCAACCTATTTTCCTTGTATAAATGTCCTTCCTTAATCTAAAAATAATCAAAATGTATTATATGTTAATGATTATATAACTTAAAATAGCAGTAGACTCTCTTTATTATTTAAGGCTATAATAAACTAAAATAACAAAATAATCAATTATATTATACAACATAATCAATTATTTTCTATTTAATATCATCAATTAACTTTATATTATATACATAAACGTAAAGTATTTATTATATATGATAAAATAATATTAAATAAAAATAAAGATACTAAATAAAATATAATAAATATAATAATAATAGTAATAAATTTATAATTATAATTTAACATTTAATTACAAATAATTTATAATAAAAAGATAATTTGATCTTTATAAATATGTTGTTTGACTATTTTTTAAATTTATTATATCAATTAAATTATACTAACTTTCACATAAACTTTATTTATTTTTCTTTATTTTTTATTTTCTTCTTAATTTAAATAATCACATTTTTTATAAATAATTTTTTGTTATCTTATTTTAACTCTTTAATTCAAACTACCTTTTTAAAGTGGTGATTATATATAGGAATAAAGTCAAGTATTATTAATTTTCAATGTATTTATTTATTTATTATGGATGAAGAGTCTCATATAACTTATATGACCATCACAATTGATAAAAACACATAAACACACAAAATAAGGTAAGCTAGAGTTTTAAAAACTTTAATGTATATATTAAATCACACACACAATATTCACATCTCATTCATGTATTTTAATAAATACAATTTTAATTCAATCATTAATATCTATGAGAATAAGTGTTTAATTTTAAGCTTATTGATTATCTCTCGGGTTAAAAGTGATTAGCATCAACATCACAACTATGACTCTACTTTCCAAAGACTTATACATTGAATTAAACTCAAAGACATACTATCTTGTTACCATAACAAAGTCTATGACCTATTAGTCACTCTTTTTTTTTTATATAATAAAGACTATGTCACAATAACCTCCTTTGATTTTCACTACCAAATATTTTTCTATATGTGAGTCCAATATTAGTAAAATCAAGATCATCTTCAAAATCTAAATTTAATACGTAATCCTAAACATTTGAAAACAACATTCCCTCCCTGAAAATAATTTTTTCATTCATAGATATACATTCAACTTAATTTAAATGCAAATAAATTGAAATTCATCATCCATTACATTATATTAATGTTCAAATACAATATATTAGCCAAATGTAATAGTATAGTGAAAGATAAACAAAATTGAGTATTTAGAAACATTTAAATACATGCTTTTTCAAAGCTTAGCATCTTCTTGCTTAAGAAGCATTTGACTTGCCCAACTAATTAAACACATATTGCAATTTGTTAAATAACCATTCATCTTGCTTAGCCAAAGTTGTTAGCACATCCAACAACTTTTAATCACCCATCAAACAAAGCACTTGACTACACCAATAAGAGTTTCACAAAAACATCTCTCCTAGCAAGAATTAACTCACCCAACAACTAAAGCTCTTAGATTTTCAATCAATCCAATGAATTTTTTCCAACAAGACTTAGCTCACCCAACAACTAAATCACTAGAGTTTTTATTTAAATAACTCGTCAGCACATTTAACTTACCAAAAACTCAATTTTTTAATTAAAAAAATTTCATCCAACGAGACTTGGCTCGTCCAACTACCAAAGCTCTTGGGTATTTAATTAAATGAATTATGTCAAGTGAGAGTTTTACTAATCCAACAACTCTGCATAATTCAAAAATTCTGCAATACAGGTGTCTTAATTAGTTTAAGCTAATTTTTCATGTCATTTTTTATGCTTAACATTCAATATTTTACTTCAAAATAGTCACAACATGAACCAATTTGTCTCATATACAATGTTCAAACACATAATTAATAAATACACAATAATTCTATTAATTTAAATCAAATAATTTCGTCTCAAACTCAAACATTCAATATATACATTATAAAAAACCATTTATTACGAATTTTGACAACTTAAAATTTGTACCAGATCAACTTTGTGATCACGTTTTTTTACTATTATTATTCTTATTAAAATGATTATTACTATTAATAATATTAAAACTAATATTAAAAACAATAATAATAATAATATCAATAATAATAATAATTCTAAAATTAATAATATTAATAATAACAATAATATTAATAATATTGATATTATTAATATTACTAATAATAATATTAGTATTAATAATGATATTAATAGTCATAATAAGAATAATAATAATAACTTTAATGTAATAATATTAACAATGTTAATGATAATATAAATAATAAAATTATTTGTTAATATTATTTATGAAAAAATTTGTAAGTAATTACTTAATGATATATTTTTTTGGTAGATAAAATTGGTAAGTAATTATTTACAGATTTTTTTTAGGTAACAAATTCATAAATAAAATTCATAGATAATGTTAAATTTACTTACAAAATTTTATTTGTATGTAATTACCTACAGATTTCTTTCATAGATAATATTTATAGGTTTACCTACAAATGTTTTCATAAATAACCAATCTATACATAAAATTTGTAGGTAATGTTAAATTTATCTATAAATTTTTGTTAGTATTTAATAATTAGTAGATAAATTAAAAATTTATTGTAGTGATATTCAAACAATACATAATCTTACATAAATAAATTATTAGAACCATATCAAATTTACATCCAGATTATCTATCCTAAAGTGTTATGAAAACTTAATTAAAAACTTAAATAATTATCTTTACGTGATTAACTTGCTCAAATAAAGCTCAAATAAAGTTTAAGTTCTCATAGAAAGACTAAATATGTACATACAAAACTGTAATCAATAATCTAAATATATGCTTATAAACTTAGACTACCATAAATCCATCTTTATAAAAAGAGCACTTGCAAACTTTAGTTCTCAAACATAAAACTTTTCAAATGAACTCTGAGAATGAAAAAATATTTTGAAAATCTAGAGAAATAAATAAAAAAGGTAAAAAGTGTTTCAGAAAAATAATAATTTTCCTAAAGTAAAGTAACTTCTTCTATTTATAATATTTATACTTAAAAAAAAGTATTCCTATTTTATCTCAATTTATATTATTTTTGTTCTTAAACATTTAATTAGGTATTTATAGTTTGGATCAATCAACGAGTGGTTTCAACAATATGTTGAGTTTGAGTTTGTAGATTCACTCATACTCATAAAAAAATAGTCATTCAAATAGAGAAATTTGTCTTTTACAAAATTATATGATTTCTAGATACATGAAAGCTGTGCAAAATTTATTTTATTCAATGGCTCTTTGATTGGCTAAATCTTACAAGAAGGAGAAGACAAACATATTTGTTTATTATAAACAATTGTTACTGGAGAATTAATACAAAATAGGAAAAGTACAACTCCACAAAAATAAAATGATAAATATACTGACAATCTATTTTTTTCAAAAGCATCTACCTTACAGCTATATTTAACAATAAAATAATATATTAAAATAATAAGAACAAATATAAATAAAGTATTAGAATACAATAATATTTTATGTAGTTGTAATGTAATTGTTAAAAAAATATAGATATCAAATGATTATGACTCAAAATAAAACTATTTACAACTCAGATCTTTATGATAAACTTTTGTGCAATAATTAGTAATTAATATATATCATTGTTTGTTCTTCTATATCTTTTATATTTATATTTATCTGGTTACATATTTTAATATCTTTTCTTTTTTTTTTCATTATGTTTTTTTTCTTTTTTATTAATTTGGTTAATATTTATCTTGTAATTTTTATCTTAGTTATTCACAAAATAAGGCGTTTCAGAAAAGTTTCAATTCCTACATTTCTATGTTTACTTATCTCCTACATTCTTCTGAGTACAGTTACACCTCATTAGCGTGATCTGTTATTGAAGGATGTAATAACTTTAGAAAGCTATTATTTCTTATTAATATATTTGTTCTTATTATTTTAATATATTATTTTATTAATACGATATATATCCAATTGCAAAAATAAAATACGATGTATAAAATAACTTTATCAAAATAAGATATATATATTTTATACGTGACCATTGGTATAGATATTGGATTTGTAAAGTATGATCCTTCAATGTTATGAAACACTTCTTTTACCCTTGTTAAATATTTTCTATTGATAAATAATTGAATGGTAATTAAAAATTGTTGGTTGTTCCTCACAATGAAATATTCAAATATAGTACGAAAGCCATCACTTATCTACGTTATTATGAAGAATTGTATTTCTTTTAATTGAAGATGAACAACATATATTTCTAAAAATATATATATATATAAATTATTAATGTATCATAGGATAAATTTATTAAATAATTTGAATCTATATTCTATGTAATGAGAATCGAATGTAAAAAGAACTCATTGCTAGCATTCCTTATAATTAAATGGAAAAACATGAATGAACATGAATTCAGGTAAACAAGTGCAGAATTTGCAACTCCGTAAGTGTTTTAAACAAAATAAAATTTAGAAAAGTAGTTAAAATGATAAGTTAGGTTGAACTGTTGAAAATGAAGGTGTAATTAAGTACGATAAGAGTTTAATTTTTTTTTCGAATAATTTAATATTAATATAGTAGTTAAAACGCTTTTTCTCAAATACGTACACAAAGTGTTAAATGCAGAGCAATATTTGAGCTGCAATTAGCAAATGTATGAAACGATTTTATTAGATGCATTCATTCAACCAAATTAATATAAAAGTAATATTTAATTTGAATCTGAATTTGAAGATACTAGCATGTTCATATATAATAATGATAATAATAATTTATATAATTTAATTTAATTTGAAAATAATAAAACACATATTACAATTGTTTTTATTATTCTAAATTAAGGTATCAAGATTCATCGCCTTAAAAATGTGAAATTCAGTTTTGTATAAAATGTTTGAGTTAACTTGAATATTTCTACAATATGATTAATCACATCGTAATTATGGAGAATTTATTAGATAATTTGGATATCCATTTATTTTATGGTTCGACTAATATTTGAGAAACAAACATTTCAATTTAAAATCTAAATAAAAATAATTAGTGGTATTAATTAGGACCATAAATAAGTATTTCTCAAATATAGATAATATAGTTTGGTTTTAAAACTATTTTTAAATTTCTTATTATTATACAGATTATTTTTATTTTTAATTTAGTATTAATAGTAAGACTTTATTCTCATCTCTTCATTCTCTCATTAGTGATGCAACATTTATTTTTTCTTTTTTTTTTCTCTAACTTTTCATTTTATCTTCATTCCTTCTTATCTTATATCTTTCATAATTTGGTCCATTTAATAGTAGTTAGAGATTTAAGAATTATTTTAACTAAATACCATTATTTAAGAACTTATAAGTATTAAGAGTTTTCTTGCTTAACTTAAAGCTTCTTGATAATAGAGAATTTTAAATAAGAAAAACTATTTTAGATAATTGTAGTTAATCATTTTAAATTATAGTATTTTGTATGAAGATCTTAGTAGAGAAACCTTCTATGGTATGTTGGGTCTAAAGATCATTTGTTTCATCTAAGTTTGAAGTTTTTCAGTTGAATCAATAATAACTTATCTTACATGTGTATTTGATATTCTTCAGTTGTATATAGAATTTGAAAAACTTTTGTTGCATATGAGCTTTTAGTTGCATGTATAACCTGAAATTCATTTGTTATCCATGAGTTTGATATTTATCAATTGTACATTGAATATGAAGTTTGTTGGTTGTATATCGGTCTAATGTTTTCAAGATGAATGTTGAGTATGAGTCATTGTTTTGTATGTTAGACTAGGTTTCTTTTTTATCTATCTAAGTGGAGTCTTCATTTTTCTTTATCTTAAAAGTAAAGTAAATTTTTTATTGTATCTCAAAAGAATAAATTTAGAGAGTAGGCTAAGAATGTTGTTTAGAGTTGAGAGGATTTAGTTTGTTAGAATTATCTACTTCTAAAGACATAAACAAACACATTTAAATCATTTTAATTAATGTTTTATTTAATAACTTCATTAAGTAAATTCTAAAACTTTCAAGAAAAGGAGGTAATGTTTGAATTACTCTAGAAACACTCTTACTCAACCAATTTTGAAATACTTAAGTGAAAAAGTAAATCTTTTATTAAATGTTTTCACTTAATAAAATTATCTTCTTCCAATTCAAAAAATTATCTAATGTTTTTAACTATTTTTCCTAATTTTTATGGATGTTAGGATTATGTATATGTATCTTGAATGATTTATTTTTTTATTTAAAGTGAATTGTAATTGTGAATTACATGTTATAACATAAATTTTATTACACATATTAATTTTAACATCACTCTAAAAGTTATACCATCATGTAACGAATTCATGTTTTAGTTTCGAAAGTATATATTTAATATACAAAAAGTGGGCTTACACCGTACCGAAGAAAGTAAATATTCAATCAGTATAGGAAAGATCATTAAATTTCAAAGGTAGAAAAAGAAAACGCAATCGTGATCTCCAGCAAAAAAGATAAAAAAAAAAACTAGTTGGTAGCCTAGTGGATAATTGATAAATTAATTAATAAATGCCAAATAATATTAAAAATATAATTACATAAACTTTATATATATATATATATATATATATTAATTTTTAAACAAAGGGATATTATTATGTAATTAAAGTTTTTTCAAATAATTAAAATTTTATTAAAAATTTTAATACCATTATTTATTTTTTAAAAGTTATATATGTTTTTTATTTAAAATATTATTTTTATTTAAATGAGTTGATATATTGAATATTCATTAAATTTACTTTTATTTATTTGTTCAAAAATTATTATTTTTTATTTCTCAATCTAAATTATTATTACACTATTTTTTTACAATTTTTATTATATATAATATTCACATAATAATATTTAATGAAATTTTGTTACTTTAATTGGTAATGTTAAATTATCATTTTTAGTTTGAATTACATAAAAACTAAAAATAAATTTTTGTGAATACTAAAAATATTACAATAATTAATTTTTTTCATATAATTAAAATAGATAATAATATGTATAAGAATCAAGAATTATAAAAAAAATATATTAAAATATAAAGGATAATGATAAAAAAATAATAATTTATTAAAAATTAGTTAAAGTAACTTATAATTCATAAGTCAAAAACTCTTAAATTTGAGATATTCCTTAAAGGTTTTTGTGTTCGTCAAACTAATTTTCTTATAAGTTATTCAAATAAACTAGTACTGAGTTTATTCCTCGTATAATTAAAAATTGATAAAAATGATTGTAATCCAAAAATTAAAAACAAAATGACATGAATTTTTTTATTAACATTTATAATCATATATAATTTTATTTATATTTCCTAATTTTTACAGAAAAAAAGGATCATTCAATTACTAGTTTAAAAGTATCCTTTATAACAAGCAACAAATATCAATACACAATAGTTACATAAACGAGTAATTTCTGTATTAATTGATGAAAAATATCAAGGCAAAAAAAAAAAAAAAAAACTATATTAGTTGCATATAAAATTGATGTTATATGGATTGTACATATAATCAATGTTGCAAGTGATTTTCCTAGAGTAATTTTATTTTTGCTTCTTTTGTGTTAAACATCTTCTTTCTCAATTATTTTCTCCCCCTCTCACCCATCTCCTTCTCTCAATTGTACAATCACTTTACCAACCCCTTGTTGGCTGCCACAAGCACCAACCTAAAAAGTCATTCTCTAAATTTTAAATTTCTCTAGGTGCTTATGGAAAAATGTAAAATGACAATAAATTAGAATCAATTAGTTATTATAATTTATTTGTATTAATTTTATATTTTTAATTGATATATTATTATTTATTTGTTATGTTTTTATTGAGTATGGTAATAGTTTGAAAAACTGTATTTCATAAGTTCAACTTTATTTTCGGTAGTGTATTATTGTTCAGCACATATATATTTCATGTATACTTTATTTTCTTTCACTAAATTTAACAATGTGTGATAAAGAACAAAATTATTTACTATTTTCAATCTACAAATAAGCTTTCGGTTTTAGTTCTGAACTTTTTAACTTATAATTTCATAAAAGAAATCACGATGCATCCATAGTTTCTGATATTAACAGCTATTTGCAACAAACCCCCAACACATTATATCAATTTTAATCAATAAACAAAATACTAAATAGTTTTAAAACAATAATATTTATGTGAAATAAATTTTTAATCTACAATAATAAATATTATTTTGTTATAAATTGAATATATTTTTTCACGGTTATCTTTTTTTTTGTATTATTTAAAATATAAAGTGGGGGTTAGTGAATGAAAAATACAGGTAGGCCACGTGAAGGTATTTCCTTGCAGTTGCACTGCCTGTCCCTTTACGCACGTCGTTTTGCCAGCCAATACCATACATGTGGAATCTACCACTCCACCCTATCCCAAATCAAATTTCAAATCTTTATATTAATGTGAAAGCTATAAACATCACCATTTCAATACTTTATTCCTCCATCAAACTATACTTGGAAAAATCTTCATTCATAAATAGTCTATCATCCAGAAAAATGCAAACCTAAGCACCAATCTTTGTTCATCAATGGATGTAAGGACACGAAATTGGATGCTAATTGGATTTGTTCTATATTCTCCTTTGCAAGGAGAAAAAGAAGAATATTTTTTTTTTCACAAACGAGGATGATAATAGAAAATAAATTTTAAATTTAATTTTCGTGTTTATAAAATTAACTTATAAAAAAGTTTGTATTAATGTAATTTGAGTTTTTATCTACCGGACATGAATATCTAACCTTTGAATTTGAAACATTTTATATGATACATCAAATATTATCTCTAATTCAAAATTAAAAAAATGGATCCCTTTATTTTTTTTATATATAATTAGTTTTTTTTTTTTCATTTTCATCCCATGTCAAACTTTTTTCTTAAACTTCTACACTACATTCATATATACTTTTTTTTTTTCCAGCTCTAACTGTTTATGTTTTTCCAAGATGTTCGTTTGTTGCCTTTTGATAAAGTACAGAATAAACTTTAATAATTGATGTGTAGAACATGCTTATATACTTCATTACTGATGGGTCAACTACAGGTTGTCTTATATGGGTGTTGTTTTTCGTTAATATATTTTGAAAACAACCATTACAAAAGTTGAATGTACAAAGAGATCTAGTAAAGAATTTTTTTTTTTGGAATAAACTGACAAATATGTGTATCAATTTTAATAAATGCAGTGAGAATATGGAAAATTTAAAGTAAACATTTAAGAAAAAATAGTATGATAAATAGAAGAATATTTTATTAATATTAATTATACAGAGTTGATTTACTTTAAAGACTATTTATTTTAATTTCTAAAGAAGTCATATTTCTTGACATTTCTAGAAGTTAAAAGAATGGTAGAGATAATGAAGGTAGCAATTTGGCTGTGCCTATAGGTGATTATTACTTTTTGATACATGAATAAATTATTTTCTTATAGCTAAGTAAAATCGGTTCAGTCAAATGAACTATTTTTAAAGAAAAAAAAAATTAAAGTTGATATGTATGAAAGTTTTAATTGAATTAAGTTTATAAGGCTATAAATAATAATAAAATAGTTTATTTTTTATTTTCTTATAAATGATTTTCTAGAGTTTATTTTCTTTCATTTTTTCTAAAATTTAGGACAATTTTTTTATTATTTTATTGTTTAAACTTTAACAACTAGGAGATGATCCAATATAGGTTGTTTATAACTAATAAAAGTTTAATCTTAAGTTTTTCTTTTATCTTCAAATCTCGAGTGTTTTATTTTTGTTTTTGCTTGCATGTTGAGGTTGGAACTATATGATTTGATAAAAAGATTGAAGACAATATGTTTAGTTTTTAATCAACAAGTAAATTCATCTATCTTAAAGTTGGTTTTTTGAAAAACTAATAATTTTTAAGATAAGAGAAACTAAATTTATTTATTTAACTCACTTTAATTAGAGAAGAAAAAAAAGTAGTATACATCAAGAATAGATTGATTGTGATTGATATGATTTTGAATCGGTGATCTAATAACTCATTAATTCTTTCAAAGTTCTTTTTAATAAAAAAAAATATTAGGTCAAGAAAACATTAGGTCAAGAAAACAAGATTTAACTTCATGAAGAATAGAAAAGGGATGAGAAATTTAAATATTATTGTATGTTGATGTCAAAGGATATGAGGTTATTGATATCGAATTGTGTTCAGGGGTACTGATATGGTGCCCGACGTCACTATAGTTGAGAGTAACTTGAGTGAATTGCGCCCAAGGTCAGGTGTATGACACTCAATGCGGACATATCCAACTAGTACGTACAACTAGTACCTCTAAAGCTTTTATGATTATCTAACCCTGATAAAAACATTCCATATCATTTCTACTCTTATACACATAAGTATTAATATCTAGACAAAGTACATAGTATTTCAAAATGCATTTTATACATACCAAAACCGTATAAATACAACTAAATACAGGATAAAATCCAAACTAAGAATATATAATCCTTAAGGTGTTTTTGTATCTGCATATGTATATGCTCGTGTACGTGGTACAACCATCACAATTCATAACATAAGAAAAGTAATAGTAAGCTATTAAAATAAAATTTTGACACGCAACAATATAAGTAAAATGAAACACTTATATTTATAATTCACATATACATAGACTTATAAAATTCATCTATCAATTAATGGTTTTCATTCTCATTTCAAATACCAATATCAACAATTATGTACATCACACATGGATATATCTTTCAATCACAATTCTTATTATTTCATTTCAATCATACTAACTTCACATAGATTCATTTGCAATCATGATACATTGATTTTCTTTCAATCCACAATACTCTTATTTCATTTTAATCATATTGATTGCATATGAATTTATCGTCTTTAAAAAAATTGATGAAGTATGACTTTACCAAAGACTAACATCTAATCCATCAATATTGGATTAGGGTAAGTTTAAATATCTAATGCTGAATGTTTACAATAGGTCCTGGTGTTTATAAACTCCCTTATTAGCTTCTCCTCACCTGATATCTTAGTTTATATGACTTAGATCAACAGTGAAGTTAAAGTATCTTTGTTAAAATATAGGCTTTTCATACTTAATGTACAATCACATAACAATTCATACAATCAATTTCATTCACATTTCATCATTTTCATCAATACATATGAATAAGAAATACTAAACTATCATTCCATCAACATTCAAGAATCTCTACAACATAAAAGACAACACTTAACTATCAAATTATCAAATTCTAATATTCTTACAAGTTCATACAACATATAATCAAACAATTTCATCAAATAACATTCCTATAAAATAAATTGAGACTCGGAACCAACCTTCCCATCCAAATCTTCTAGTCCAGGGTACTATTGAAAAGTTAAAACCAACTACCCTTACCTTAGATGGTTAACTTCAAGACAATTCCAAAGCCAAACAATGGTACTACTCTAAAATCAATGGATTTAGGACAAGTTATCCAAACATAGCCAAATTTCAGTATATGGTAAAACAAGTTAATAGACTCATTTTTTTTTTCAACTGACCCCACCAATATTGATGACAAAAACATAAGAAAAAACAAAGAAAAAGAGATATTTAGAGTAAATGGGAATTTACGCCGATTGAAATTCTAATCGGATAAAATTATTTCTTGACTCCTCAGCTACAGTGACTTGCAATCAGATTCTCACCCCTCATCGACCTTATCACCCCACCACACATATATTCCATCTACACTTCATCCCCCTGGCACTTCACCACCATATTTCACACCTCAGCCTTTGTCATACGTTGGTACAACATACCAAGAGTGATTTGCACTAGTGTATCATAGTCATGATCTAGCGGGCCCCTCCTTCTTTGTTCCTTTTGTGTATCAAACTTTGAGAGCTCTACTCCATTAGAGTTGGAGTGCACCACTCAACCCACCACAACTCCCTTTATGCAATCTACTTTTCCTCCCTTCCACCCTTTCTCCCTTCATGCAAGCCACCCCTCCTCCCTTCATGCAAGTCACCCCTTCTCCCTCATGTAGTCCACCCTTGATCCAACAGTCGACCCAACACCTGGCTGCTCTGCCCCATGCTGGTCCCTTAGTACAGCTTTTAGGTGACGATGGTGACCATGTCACAACTGCTCTTTCCTACCACAAGTTGCCTACTGAAGAGGTTCGACGTGATCCTAGTGGAAGGTTCATCATCCAACCTATGGTTAAAAGGTAAGTAATAATATTTTTAGATTTAATTTCATTCTTTGTAAAAGTGAATGCTTAACAATGTTTACTTGTATGTTTTTTAGCTAAACACCAAACCATTATGCTATTGAGGCTATTGAGTATTGTATCTGGTCATCATTTATGAGACTCTACTATTATTATGATACCATGACTGAGGATGACCAACTTAAATGGTGGACTGACTTTAAGGTAATTTAATTTAAACATCAAATAACACTATAATGAAATAATTTTCAATAACCTTATATTAACGTATGTTTTCTTCTTTTTTACATAGTAGAATGACTTAGGCCCCTCAAGATGAGTGACAGATCAAAAGGTCTATGAGTCCAAAGTCAAAAAAATACTTTGTAACATTTTGACCAAGGCCATGACATGGGGCTCACGACCTACGTGGATGGACAAGGAAGCATGGTGTGAACTTTTGAGCTATTGGGATACTCAAAAGTTCAAAGAAAAATCATCTCAAAATAAATCAATCGGTCTTCGGCTCGTGTAGAGCATTGCACTTGTTTGGTCGTAAATCACACTTGACATTGCATTGGGCCTGATAAGTATTATTCCTCATTTTCTTGTATGTAATCAATTTTTTTTTGTAACAAATATTGTTTCTAATTACAAAAGTTTTGCAAGAATGTTAATATGGATGCCCAATTGAACCTGATGAGCTATTTATGGCCAATCATACAAACAAGAATGGTGCATGGGTTGATACTCACTCACGTGAGACTTATGTAAGTTTATTTCTACAATTTTTTCCACATTACCTACATCTTTTGTTGTAATTTTCTAACATTTCAACATCTAATTGACTGTGTAGGAAAGCTACCATAATCACTTGAGGGTCATATAGTCAGAAAGTTCATCAAGTTTGAACACAGATGCTGGCCAACTAAATGCAGCAACCAAGCTTCAGGCTTGGAAGGAGGTTGCTAGAGGAAAGAGTAGAGGTCGAGTTTACGACACAAGAGACTTGACTGGTACTACCAAGGAGTGTCTTCCATCACTCAGCCCTCGTCCTTTGCTTTTTTCGGTAACTCTACGGCTAAGACCGAAAGAGAAGAACGACTTACTCGGGAAGTCACTGAAGAAAAGCAAGAAGCAAGAATGACAACATAAAAAGTTCACTAGTTGGAGGATGCTTTGAGGATAATGCAACAACAACTTGCCGCGATGATGGAGCATCAATGTGGCGATGCTTCAACTGGTACAAGCTAAGTCCACCCCTGTTATGTCGAAGAAGATAATCACCACCCCCATCCCTGACCTTCACACCAACACTATGTGAGTTTCATTACTATCAAATATTTTCTTACTTATATCAAATTTAATTTTTTATAACTATTATTAAATAATTTCAATTCTTTTGACAACTATTTTTACTGCGGTAGATTGGAGGAACATTTTTTTCTTTTTTATGTATTTTATTTTAAGTTTTAGTTGAACTATATTTTAAATATTCACATTTTAAGACAACATTGTAATTGGTTATAATTAGAACTTTAAATTTTATTTACAATTTCATTTCGATTACATTTATATTATGTTTGCTGAGAATTTTCTGGTTTTCAGGACGGGGTTAGTTTGTATAGTTGGTTGTTATTTTTTTTTTTTTCATTCCAATGCCACTTTGCATCGGTCGCTTCGATGGCCAAATTCACTTAAAACTTTTATTTTTTTTCAAAAAAGAACACTTGTAACGTCGGTCTAGTCATCACTACTTCTGCGTGAGATAGTGTCGACCTGGCCCACGCATTGGTTACAAGCGACACAATGAGCTTTACCATTTGCAATGGCTTCGTACTACTAACAATGCGTGAGTTAGGTTCACACAAATTCATGCCTAATTAGCAACATCTTGGCCAACACAATAGTGATGTTTTTCGCGACGGTTTGGCTATCGCTATTTGCCTCGGTTTGGTGACCGACATTATTTTTAAGTAGTTTCCAAGATTTTAGTTTCCACTACTTAGCCACACTTAGCCAATAAATTAGTGTTGTGTTTTTTTTCTTGTGTTGTTTCAGTTATTAACTGGTGCTAAATCATTATTTTTCTATAATAAAAATTACCTATAAAGTTATAAAAATAATTTATTTTATAATTATTTTTTTATAAAAATAATTTTTATAAATTTAATAATATTTTTAATAATTACGATAAGAATTAACTTTTTATTTTCTATTTTTTGCTATTATAAGAAAAAAATTAAACATATTATGTATAATGTGTTTGAACCGTGTTTGAACCACTAATAGTACCAAAGTATAATGTGTTTAACCAGTAACAATATAAAGGAAATTCTTCTTTTTAACAATTTTTTAGCTGTTTTCTAAACTCAAATAATAACCTATCAACAAGATAAAAATTATATACAATAAAATTATAAAATATTTATTTTTATAATTATTGTGAATCTTTTTATAATTTAATAATATTTCTTTAGTAATTATTACGTAATATTTTTTAGTGCATGTATTTTTACTAATACATTTAAAAATAATTATTAGAAGAAAATATAAAAGAAGAAACGTGAAAAATTAAGTATCGAATATTTGTCACATTTTCTTATTTTCATTGTAACACCACCTTACCAAAAGTGTCAAGTTTTAGGAGCTTAAAATATTGCATTCCTCATTAGATACGTAGGCATGAATGAAAATTTAAATTGTTGGAAAAAAGGAGGAGGAGATAACGTAATCACATGTTTATCTTAAAGAATAAAGAAAAAAAAAATCAAAACAAGTACTTTATATTTGTCTCTTTTTAAAAAAATTTGTTACTAGAAAAATATATAGTTTAGAATACTCTATACATAATAATATTATTAGAGATAAATCAAATCTTACATTAACTAAAAATAATATTAATATATAATATGTAAATTAAGACATTTTTTACTTTACAAATTAAGTTAAACTCACCTTTTAGAAATTACAACCAACATATTCATTTCCAAGTTTTTATTTTATTTGATTTTAATAACAATAAAAATTAAGTGACCTTTAATGTTTTAAACAGACGATAATGTCATTTATAAGGAAATGTATTCAGAAGATATATGCATTAGATATTTTGGATGCAATTGCAATACTGGGCATCTCTATTATTTAAGAATTTGAGATGTAAATAAATTTTAACTAATAACTGAGTATTCAATTCTTAACTAAATATTTACTTATTATTGATTTTGAAAATGTCTACTATCTATATAATTGATTTTATATCTACTCCAATAATCTAAAAAACTAAGATACCCTATCTGAAACACATTTATTCGCACTTATGTTACCCAATGATTCTAAGTATTTTTAATATCCTATATCACATACACAAGGGTTAGAAGATGCTATTGTCAATTATGTTTTAAAAAAAATTACATAGAAATACAGTTAATGAGTATTCTTTTTATGAAGTGAAATTATGTCCAAAATTATATTTTCTGTGTCATTTATTTAGAATGAAATGCATAAATTAGAAAAAAACGTGTCTAAAAGTCTTTTTGGTAGTCACGTGTCTGAATTTTGTTTTACTATATTCTTATATTTAAAAAATAAATACTTAAATAATATTTTCTTTTATAAGTGAAATTTATTATTCAAATTCATATTGATAATTATTAATAAAGGATTGTCAACTTCCACCAAGTTAACTTGATAGAATTATTTGCTAGAAGTCCACTTGACTCCCACATCTATATATGACATTTTAAATCTCTCTCACTATATAAATACATAGCCATTAAACTCTATCATGATTAATTAAAAATATAACTTAGTTTTATAAAAAAAATATCACTTTTATAAGTAGCATAGTGACATTAAATGTGTACCATTATAAATAATTATAAGACTAGGGAGTGACGATCTATGTGAAATGAATTAATGTACTTTTTATTTCATTTACATTAACAACTCATATTAACGGGCTATAAATACAAATGAATTATCTTTCATAAAGAAACAATAACTTCTCTAATGAAACGTGTATAATTTTACAATTTTCTCTCATCTTTACTAATATATATATAATTATCTCTTTTTCTCATTATCAGTATATTAAATATATAGTAGGTATTGAAATATTAATTCTAATTTATAATAATAATATTTAAAGAAATTATTTTAATTAATTTACATATTTTTTTAAAGATAAACCTAAATTGATTTTTTTTTATATAAAAGAATTTATTATTTATGTAACAGCCCACAACACAATATAATTTCAAACCATAAAATATTTAATACATGAAAGATAAATAAAAGAAGAAAAGAAGAATTAAGAAGAAAAGAAAAGAAGAGAAGAATTAGCTTCGGCAAAAATAATTTCGTCCCAGCGAAAATCTACCTCGCCCGCGCGAGAAATTTGTCGCTTGAGTGAAAACAGTCCAGAGAGCACTCTTGATTTTCACCTGAGCGAAACTACTCTCGCCTGGGCGAAAACACTCTAGAGAACATCTTATTTTGTTTACGAAGGGCTCGTTCAGGCGAGCTTCATCTCGTTTGGGCGAGACTTGCAGAGTGAACTTTTATGCAAAAGTCGCTTGAGCGAGATTTTTCTGCTTGAGCGAGACTATCTAAAAATATTCTCAATTAAAATAACTTTTGTTTGCTAAGTATTAACATCCATTTAAGGTTCAAAGTACTACATAAAGTATTCAGGTACATAAAACTTATCTATGACTATCTACATGACAAAAAGAATGACCATTCCAAGGTAATAAAGTCTTTAACTACATTAAAACATATATACAAGTATATACAAGACAAAAGGAACATCAATCTAAGGGCATAACATCTTTAAGGTGCTCCAAAACCTGCATCTGCACCTGCTCGTGTACATAGTATAGTCATCGCAGTTCATACAACAACATGAAAAACAAGGGTAAGCTAGTAAAATTGAAAGTTTATAACATACTAAATACATGCAAATAGAACATAGTATCTCAGTCATAAGAATTTCTTTAAAGTTTAGCATATCAAGTTTCAATATAAGTTTTCTTTTTTCATTTCCAATACTTATGTCAAACATCATACATAAAGGTATCACATGGACCACATCAATACATATAGGTCACACATAGACCTATCGTCTTTTGGAAGACCCATTAAGTATGCCCCTACCAGAGACTAGCATCTAATCCTATACCCAAGACTTAGATTCTACAAATCTAAGAGAAAAGACCAATCCAATACCCAAACTTAGATTACCAGTGAATCTAAGAGAAAGGACTAATCCAATACCCAAGACTTAGACTGCCATTCGAATCTAAGAGAAAGGATCAGAGTAGTTCAAATATCCAATACCGAGTCTCACCAGCGGTCCCGGTGTGTATGAACTCCCTCATCAGTTTCTCACCACCTGATATCTTAGCCTACGTGACTTAGATCACCAGTGAAGCTAGAGGATCTCTGTTAAACATAGGTGTGCTATACTTAATGTATACAAATAAGCACAACTCATACATTATCTCAAATGTATGACATCAATTTCATTATCCCATCGTTCACATCAATGCTCATTCAATCCACAAATCATATTATGCAAGTATCTTTCCATCATCAAAATAATACTTAATTACTTAAAACAGTTAAAGTTAATCACACTAAGTCAAAATAAACAATCCAATTCATTCAGTGCTCAAGGACCAGTCAGACCTGCAAGAAAGACTTGAGCACTGATAATCACATATTCAAGTCTTCTATCCTATAGGTCTATTTAAAGCTACTAACTAGTATAAAAATAAGTTACTAACTTTCCTTACCTCAGATAACGATCCCTTATCAATTTCTCCTATCAGACAATAACACCAGTCCAACTTTAGGGATTCTGGTTGAGATTCTGATCGGTTTGAAATAGCCCTAAGATACTTAGTTACTGCGGGACTTGATCAGATTCTGAAACAAATGGAATATGAAGGACGAAACAAGAGAGAAGAAAGAGAAAAGAAAGAGACAATTATAGAGGTTGAAAGGTAAAAGAGAGAAAATGAAAAAAGAGTTGCTTTTTCTCTTATTCTTATCCACTACGGGAGGTGGGGTTACAATTGAGGTAACTAGATAAAATATTTCATTATCACCATTTTAAATCTTTATCTAAACTCATTATTTTTTTTATTTTTCTTTAACTAAAAGAAGAGATAAGTAAAAAATAATAGGTTATCATAACACTTCATAGAAGGTAAGCCAAAAAAAAATTATAAAATAATTACTTATTACAACAAAAATAAACATTAAATTATAACTTATTTAAATAATATATAATAAATATTTTTTTATATTTTTCATATATTTCATATTCATGTTTACATTTAATTACATTTTAAAATTATAATACTTGAATATTATAATCATCTTATGTAGATGTAGTAAAAAAAAAAAAAAAATAGACACACAATTTCAACTAGCACACATATTCCTATTTTACTTCTGTCTTATCTTCAATATTTTTTTTAATATCCTATTAAAGGAGGAGAAACAATTGCAATACCTAAAACACATTTCACAAGAGAAATTACTATTTTAGTGAGAGATAATTATTGTACAAACCTTTCTCTCTATATATGATCTCACTTACTATACATATTAATTAATTCATTAGAGTCCAAGGTTGAAACCAGACAACCATTTGTTTGTTGTTTTATTTGCCACACGTCTTCTTTTGTGAAACTCGAGAGAAAATATCCCAGCACCACAAGAAAAAAGAATTGAGAAAAATTGGTGTTGAACATGCTGGGCGTTTTGGTCAGAGCTTCCTTGATAGAAGGATTTGACTGTGTCGTAGGGTCGTTGGTCAAGCCAACCGCGATTAACTATACTTCTTCATTCTATGAATTTGACCTAATTATTCTTGGTGTGGGGGCATGCATGTGCCACAAAGAACGTTTTTTTATTGGTTCTTCAGATCCTTTCAAGTTCATATCACAAGCCCTACCCAATCATTTCAAATTGTAGTGATTTCTTTCAATTGTCTCTTCCTCCAATATCTATCGTCCACTACTACAAAATTATTATTATTTTTTGTGTGTGAGAAAAAAGTTCAATGTTACAGCTAACTAATTAGGTGAGTATTTAAAGAGGAGGATAAAATACCTACGTAAGGATTCTTTTGGTAGGGCAAACAAAACAAAAAGAGTTACAATTGTTGAAATAAGATGTCCTTATTATCAATAGAAAGGATCAAACTTAATCCAAGAAGAACCAACGTTCTTAATGTGTTGAAAAATGTTATGATGAGAGAAAAAAAAATCATACTTTGCTTCATACGATTATTTTATGGATTGCTTAGTGAAATTGTTGAATTTTTTAGCTGAAAGCTTTTGAATAAGACAAATTAAAACATGTCTTCACCTAAACACGATGAATTAGGTTGATAAAAAATAAATAATTAATATAGCAAACGATGTGGTACAACCTTTTATTCTAAAACCGTTGAAGACCATGGAAATTTATCATAAGATCCATATAAAACCAACCATTCATCCTCGTATGCATGTTTCAATAAACCTCCAAATTCTAACTTCTAGAATTGCCAATGCTAATACGTTATACGAGTCAACGTTTTCTCAACAAATAGCTAACGTGAAGTTTTTTATTTTCATTTGTAAAATGTTCTGTTATGTTTTTAAGTTTATTTAATATATTATCTTCGAAGTTTAAAATTCTATTTTGTATTTAAAAAGCATTTCTCAAGCCTAAAGAAGAAAAACTTACTTAAATTGTTCTTAGATTTTAACTCTTGATGTGACCGTTAGTTATAGCATTTCTAATTTTTTTTCACCTATTAATATATACATTAAATTATACATATATATATATATATATATATATATATATATATATATATTTATATCACATTAAAATAATACAAAATATATTTTTATTTATATGAATTTTATCATAACAGTACAAAATAGAAGAAAAACATTTAAAAGAGGAAAAATAAGCATGCTCTCCACTATCTCACACTGAGGAGTCCTATCACGTGTCAAATTTTTTGTTCACCTATAATAGCCGATCATCGTATATTTAAAAACAAAAGAAACACTATATAAAATAAGGATAAGCCAGAGAGTTTTAAAATGTGAAATTATAATTTAAATTTCTATCACAACCAAATCACAACATATCCATACTATAATAATAAATAGTCTACAAAAACTTCATAATCAATTTCACATAATAGAAATATATTGACTCACATACAAAAATATTAGACTCTACTTCGGACTTGTGCATTGAATAGACTTATAAGTCTACACTATTCATACAACTTCGACCATTAATTCTGCACCACTCACCAATTATGAAACTCAACAGCTATATATAAATTCAAACACCACACCTCAATCCATTGATATATTGTATAACAAGATTAATCCTATGATCTTTTTTTACCGATTATATATTTCAATTATAGTCACTCAGTCTGAACTTTCATTAACTTTCCACCAACTAGTAATCTTTATATATATGATTTCAATATACTAGTAGAGTTTCGATAACCTTCTTACATCCTAATAGATCTCAATATGACATATTCTTTCTTAAAGATATTATGTCTAAACTATCATTCCTTATTTAACATATATCATACATTTCTATAAACTTAAATTTAATATCAACACACATATACTAAAAAAACTTTTCTCTTTACACAACACAATCAATCATATATTAATCAACAATTAAATGACAACTAGAAATAAATATAAACTATAGAGATTTGAGAAAATTAAGAAAATATCGTATTTAAAATTATTTTTTTTTCATTTTTTTACATCCATGGTTATGCTCTCTTACACATATCAATTATAAATTTAATCGTTTAATATGTGTGTTGTGCTTATCTGAGGATAGATTTTTTTTCCTCAAGTTATTTCTTTAATCATTTATATGATCAAAACAAAATATATAACACCACAAATCTGCTTTTCAATTTTTAAAGTCCGATCCAAGTGAATAAAACAAAAATTCATAATTTTATTAAAATTGTTATATGAATATAAAAACTAGTTTTTCTACTCTCTTTTTTTTTTTTAAAAAAAATGTTGTTGTAAAATTAACACCTTCTTAAGTTAAATAAAACATATTTATCAAATTTAAACTTTCAAGACAGGCATTTGGGAGCCAACCCAACTACGAAACCATGTGTCATATAAAACGTGTATTTTGAAATAATACATGAGTAATTTTGTGTCTATATTTTGGATATAAAAAACTGAAACTTTATAAAAGTAACTTCCACTCAAATATATATTTTGAATTCATATTTAACTAGTTGGACTTGAAACCAAACCTACACATAATCACCAACATTGGTAATCATCACCACAACAGGACACCCTTGAAGCACAACAACTCCCCTTTTTGCCAGTCACAAGCTTTCTCGTAAAACACATAATTGCAGGGAAACACCCATGGTCCATTCCTTTCGTCATCTCTGTTGAAGCCCTTAGAATCCATCAAATCACCTGCTTCCTCCTTTTCTGAGATCACGCTAAATAGCACAAAAAAGAAGGAAAAGAAATTCAAAATAAATAAATAAAATAAATAGTGGAATGAATCCCATTTCACCCTCTGTTGCCTCATCAGCTGGCTCCAAGGACGACAATAAATTATTCTATCACTGTCTTATTAATGATGTTAAGTCCTATTGGTTATAATTAAGTGATGTTTACAGTATTTTTAATTGTTTGATTGAATTAAGCTTTGAAGTAACTTTGTGATATTTATTAGATATTAATATTGTTTAATAACTTGGTCTTATTACATATTGTTTTATAACTTTAGTTATACATTTCTAATTTTAAGGTTCTTTATATGGCAGAATAATAGTTTTAAAACAGGTTAAGTGTTGTGAAATACCTGGTAATTTTGGTTTTTTAGTGGTTAAATTCAACCTTAAAATTGGAGTTGAAGTGTTGCCTATCCATATGGATGTCATTAATTTAAGTTTGATTAGAACATAGTTTGTTTTATGAGAAGATATAAATACTCTTTAAAAATCTTATTAGGGGTGTCATTTTTTGTACAGGGTGTAGACTGGAGGTCATGAAAATATTATACAAAGAAAATATTTGTTATGGATTTTAGATTTAGAATTTTACAAAAACTTTGTTTTGGTCTATTAAGTTAAAAATATTTTAATTTCTTAAATTTTAAAAAATACCTTTTAGTTTTTAAAGAATGATGATGTGATATTTAAACATGAATAGTTGTATTAAATGATGGATCCAGCTGTTCTAACTGAATACTCATAAAATTTGTATCAGACTAATAAAAAAGTTTGTATACGGATTAATTTGATTGTATGTTGTATGTCGGGTGATGATTTTGGATCATTTAAAAAAATGATAAAAAATTAAATAAAAAGAAAATATATTTTAAAAATTTAATTCATATTATTAAATTTTAATTTTAAATAAATAGAAATTGTATCATATACTTGTGTTTAAAAAGTAATATTATTTTCTAAATATAATTATTCTTTTAAAGAATGAACGGGTGTTGAGTTTAATTAGACTGCTGGTCAAACAAATTAGATAAAAAATATCCATTCAAATCATATTACAATAGTTTTAATTATGGCTTTTCATTATTATTTTTTTTGTTCTTTATGAAAAATAATTTTTCTTAACTTTCAACTCGTAGAATTAATTTTACTTTAGAAGACAAAAATAAATTTACTTTCAAACATTGAAGAATGAAAATATAAATTGGAAAACACATTGTATAGGGTTGTTGACGACTTCAAGATTCTTCTTTTTCTCGATTCCATATTCTTTTAAAGATTTTTTAGTTGCTGTGATTTTTTCTAAAAAAAAAACATTTTCTGTGGTAGCTAATATTTTAGCATGTTAGTTTCAGAAAATAAATTTATTTTACATAATTCAATTATAAAAATAAACATTTTAAATGTATAAAATTTATAATAATTACAAAAATGTAAACAACTAAGTCGCATAGTGAACATTAATAAAAAGATAAACGTTAGGTGATTTTCTCAAAATTAAAATTAGTGAATCGATGAATTAACGCCGTGGTTAAACACGAACAATCTATATAACAAGAAACTTGACCATATGCAAAATTTCGTTAGGTCCTACATAATAGTAGTATATATTTTAAAAAAAAAATAAAAATACATATCTGGTCTAAGAAGTTTGAAGAAACTCGTAATAGAAAAACATTAAATTATTTGTTTGATAGTTTACATAGTACAAATTTATATATAGGTTTTCAAAGTAAAATTTCAGTTTGATTGAACAACAATATTTGAAAAGCTTAATTATAAACTGTATTTAAATTGTGTCCATGATTTTATAAGGTTAAAATTGATTCAAAAGAGGATGATTATAATTTTGAGGATCATATCCTTGAGTGAAGTCACATCATTTAAAATTCTCCAAAAAAGCAAAAGCTAAAGCAACTATAGCTCTATAGATCATGACTTAATGCATGATGTGCATGTGCCCCACCATTAAATGAAGGAAAAGAAAGATTAAGCATACATTAACCTTAGAACAAGAGACAAGATCCAGAGTAAACGGTCCAAACAAGGCATTAGGAGAATAAAGAACTAACCTCGAATAGGATTAGCAAAGAAGGTAATTGCTATTAGTTTTTAACAATCTGCTTAAGTGAAGCTATTAATTTCTACGAATAAATAACTTGTTTTTTTCTATTAGGATTTATAGAATTTTCAGTTCTGCTTCAAAATCACATCCAATTTGTTGATTTCATGCCACAAATTCTGAACACATTTGCATTATTTTCAACGCCGTAAATTGGTTTCTTTTCTTATTTAAACGTGGAGGCAATATTTTCTTAATTGACAAAATAACAAAGAAAATGAACAAAATTAGTAGGTGAGAAAAGAACTGATTTCATATCATCAAACGTGGAATTGAATTTTGAACTTATCATGTCCCTTTCTCTTCCCTCATTTACGTCAATATTTTCTTAATTAAATTTTAGCTTTTGTTACTACTTAAGTGATGTTAAATGCTATTAGCCTCAGCTGTAACTACTCGTATAGCTTGACCAAAGGTTTTAGATGATGTTATTTTATACAAAAAAAAAAGAGAGAAAAACTTCATTTAGTGTTGTGTACAAAGTTTCAAGGATATAACAAGTTTTTCTCAATAATAATTTGTCACAACAATTCTAACATGATTAACCCGTGGAACTCAAAGAAAACAGGGAGAGAAAAAGAAAAGAGATTTCTAAAATCCTAAATATGTATATGTTTGGGACGAAAAAGATAAGTTTTTTTCATAAAATTGCTTGGACTAAATTAAGGTAAGGTAAGAAAAAAATATCTATTTTAAAGTCATTAAATTAATTACTATAAATAAACTAATTTTTTTAGATATTATTTAAGATAATATTATTATGAGATAATAATATTTCAATTAACGATACTTCATTTCTCAACAATCATATAGTTCTTAAAAATAAGTATATAAAGTTAAAAAGAAATATAAACTAATATGAATGAGCAAATCAAGATTCATATAATAAAGAAAATTGATATTCAGGTAAATTAAATCTATTTCTAAAAAAAGCATAGCTAATACAAGATGAAGAACCCTTACATCAAACAAAATCTTGTTTATTGTTTAATTTCAAATAATTATACTATCAATACATTTGTTTCACTCACAAAATATATATATATATATATATATATATATATATATATATATATATATATATATATATATATATATATATATATATATA
>Ga0099825_1000162_pt1 | contig 54869 bp, 26 predicted proteins | sample SiratroredBW_FD_76838 | JGI IMG/M metagenome (GOLD analysis project Ga0099825, IMG submission 76838) | Root nodule microbial communities of legume samples collected from California, USA - Siratro red BW | ecosystem: Host-associated > Plants > Roots > Nodule | place: USA: California | collected...
AAAAATATAATATATTATTAATAAAAATAATTAAATAAATTTATATATTTTATATAAATAATATTAAATATATATATATATATATATATATATATATATATATATATATATATATATATATATATAGAAATTAATTATTCTGCATTTGATTTTTTATAAAAACTTCTCAGATTTCGATACAATTGGAGAACACACAATTATTTATAGACTTTAGAGTAGAAGTTTTGTTTATGTACATATCTCACCTTATTTTTTAGTCATGTATTATTATTATTATTATTTTGGTTATATGCAATTTTTCATTTTTAAGTCTTTGGGATATATATTTTTTACTTCTAGTAAATATTTCACATTCTTTTACTTCTTGACTAAGAGGTTAACATAAAATAATCACTGTTAAACATTTCTTTTAACAAATATAGACCACAGATGCTAAAACAAGCACTTTTAAATTTCAGAGATGAGGATCTAGAAAATTTAGTATAAAAACATATTTAATTCTATATGTACATATTAATCTAACGTAAGAGTAATTCTGAAAAGAACTATTTAATTTAAATTCTTTACATTTTTTTTTAATTTTAGTCAATTGTGATTAGAATAACAAAATGAAAAGATAAGATGCAGAGGTTAACACTAATGATAAGCTATGGTGACCACATATAATGGTGGTCCATGCACCTCAAATTCAATTAACTACCTACAATAAAAAAACCACTTACATAATAAAAACAACTACTTATAATAAAATTATGAAAGTTGTTTTTATAATTACTTTTTATGATTTTTTAATTTAATATTTTTATTTTAATAATTATTATAATAATTATTGTTATTTTTTTCAAAATAAAAAATAGACACACATTCCTGTAGGATGTGTGTGATAATGTTTTCAGTGTTTTCACAGGTAATATATAAAGAGGACTTCCTTTTCACGTATACAGATTGTTTATTTCACCTTTAATAATATTTTAAAATTATAATATAAAATTTAGAAAACTCATTTTATACAAAAATAAAGATATTAATTTATTGTATAAAAAAAGGGTAATTATGAAAGAGATTTCCATGTACATCTTAAAAAAAGCTAATTACTAGTATAATTAAATTATAGTTGTTAAAAATGTTTTTTTTACATAAATAATTTATTATAATATAACTTTAATATAATATACAATAAATAATATATAATATATAATAAATAATTATATTTATAAAAAAAACTATTAAGTTTTAAATTTTCAAAAATTTATTATTTTTAATTGAGTATCTATTAATTGTTTTATAGTGACTAGTTAATGTTTTTATATATATTTTTAATAATTTTTACTGTTTAACTTTTTTATTAATTTAGTGACGTTATAAATGACATTATAACTAATATATCAAGTAACTTTTAAATTAAGTAAGCAAGATAACAGATAATATAAAAAAATAAATAATAAGAATTCAATTGGAAAAATATAGAAAATATAAAAAATATAAAAATTTAATAAATTTAAAAAACTTAAATTCATAAAATACTTAAAATGTGTTTTTTCAATCTTTAGAAAATTGCAAGAGCAAAGAAAAAAAAAATATAAGAGTGTAACAATACATGTGTTCTGCCAATATATATAATTTTCATATAAAATTATTTTTAATGTAACAATTTTCACCCACAAAATGTTAGTCATAATTTTTAACAGTGAATCCTATCACTGTTTTGAATGTTAAAAAAATGAAAATTCAAGTTGAGTACAGCGCAGTGTTTTCCCGGGTTACAGTAATTATTTCTATATAGGAGCAGGATTGAAGAGCAGAGTGAGTATTAGAAACTAGCCGGGGTGACCGTGACTCTGACTCTGCATGCGTAAGATATTCCCTCTCAGTTCCTCACTCATTCTCATTTTAGGTAAGTACAAATGCTACCTTCTATAATTCATGTCAAAAAAATGCTTATTTTCTCTTTCTTTGTTTCATATTCACTGTACTTGCATTATTCTTCATCATACCCTAACCTTTAAGTTTCCTGCATTTTATTTATTTCAAACAATTATAGTTTCAGAGAATGCATCATTGTGATTCACATCAGGGTTTGTCATATACCTAATCTCCTATTTTTCTTTTGCATGTTCCTGCTTTTAGACACATAAAACCAGATTTAGTCCATGTTTGGTTGAAACAACTTTGGATAACTATGATTTCATATAAAAATTTATATGTTTCACTAGTAAATCAGTTTTAAGAATAAAAAATATTCAAACCCAGTGAGTATCTGGATGCAATTTATCAATGCATCTTTTTACAAAGGGCTAAGACAAATAGACACTTAAGAAATAGTCAGAATGTGGATAGCTTTTATGTCTAGGATCATTGTGATGACAGACACATTACCTGTTTGGGTTTGTGTTTATGCTACCTTTTAATTGTGTGACGGAGGAAAAGAAAGAAGAAAAAAGGTTGAAAAAAATATTGATCCAAGGAAGACATTTTTAGGTTTCACGGCAAATTTTTCACATTTATAAGTTTTGGTTTATCCAGAATGTGCTTAGATTCCTTGAAATAACATGTTGATGACTTATGCAGTGACTCAATGGAATTCCGAGAGGATGGTGTTGACGATCACAATAAGCTTTCTGGCTTTATTTTCATGTGTAATAGAATTACAAAACCAGAGTGCTACCGATACCGAGTTTTTGGGCTTCCTGCTGAGAGAAAGCATGATGTAGAGAAGATCAATCCTGGTACATACCTTTTTCTATTTGACACTGATGTGAAGCTTCTCTACGGAATTTATATGGCAACCTCAACCGGGAAACTAGAAATAGAGCCATTAGCTTTTGGGCACAAATTCCCTGCTCAGGTGAGTCTTTACAATCTCAGTACACTTGTCTTGCTCCCACACTCAAAGACTGACCACTTTGTGAAAATAGCATCCTGTGTCATGATTGACAGTTTGTGGAAATATTGGTAGTATCACCCAGCAGTTTGTAGCATCATCTTGTTGCCTAAGCATTATAACTTGACTTTTGTGTGTCAATTTCTTAATTTACCTTTGGAGTTGGTTACACGTGGAGGAATATAATTGCTTCTTGGTGGTTCTTCAGGTGCATTTGAAAATTTTATTTATTTATAACCTTTGACATTGTTGTAGGTTTTGGAGTAGGTCCATGAACCTTAGTCTCTATTATTTGTTGAAGTTGTCACAAGTATAGTTTTCATTGCAACATTTATATGTTTGGCTGGTTGTTTTTGTGGATTTCCTAATTTTCCCTTTTTATGGTCAAAGTTTATGTATTACCTTCAAGTCATATAGCTAGATGAGGAGTTTTTGGCATGAGACCAGTAAGTACTTATGATAACTAACTGTGCTCAACTTTGTTGTGATGTCAAAAGGGCTATATCTATTGCTTTATTGTTCATTTCACTTTTTCCGGTTTTCACATTTTTAATTTTATTCAGGTGAAATTCAAAATTTGCAAAGACTGTCTACCCTTGCCAGAGAGTAGCTTTAAACTTGTCATTCGAGACAATTACCTGAAAGGCTCCAACAAATTTACTCCTAAACTCAATATTAGACAAGTATGTTGTTTCATTTTTATCTGTTGCAAATTGATTTTAAGTGTAATTATTTCATTCTTCTTTTCTTTTCTTCTCTGCACCTTCTTTTTGTGTGAATAAAACTAAGTAAACTATGTATTTTATTTGGAATTTATTGTTATGTTGCAGGTAAGAGGTCTAATAGAATTGTTTCGCCCATTACATGAATTGCCAACTTCACCTACACTTCCTTTTCTGAAGAAACCAATGAATAATGTTTATCATCATATATCAGGGCCACCCCTTTCCAAGCATGCCCATCTGTCTAGAACGTCACCCAATCAAGCTCCAATGTCCTTAAGCTATAAACATGTAATCGGGGAGCATAGTGGTCATACCTATCCTGTTCATAATATTATGCCTTATTCAGCTGCAGCACAGCCTGTGCCATCCCAAGCTTCAAGGAATCAGTTTTATTCCCCTGCTAGTACACTTTCTCTGGAGGGTACTTATGCAACTGGGTTAGGCAGCAGTCATAATCAGACTATCTGCGGGCATGATATGACATTGCAATACTCTCAACATGCACATCATAACATTATACATCCGCAACCTGAATTTCATTCTTCACTGATGCCTGTGGGTAGCAGTCATACTCAATCACTGCAAGATCTTCAAAATCCATATCAGAGTATCTCAAACCCCCAATCGCTGCAAGATCCTCAATATCCATATCAGAGTATCCCAAACCCTCAATTGCTGCGAGATCCTCAATATCAATATCAGATTATACCAAACTCTCAATTGCTGAAAGATCCTCAATATCCATATGGGAGTATACCAAAAGCATCTCATGATTTTCATCCCACAGTGGCAAATGCAGGCAGCAGTCATCAGCAGTTGTCATGGGATCCTTACTATACCCACCAGAATATCCCGAACTCACAACCAAACATTTATTCCACCACGCTAAATGCGGGCCACAGTTACGATCAATCATTGCCAGATCCTCAGTATACACATCAGAAAAATGCCCAAATTTCTCAACATGATTTTCAAGAATTTCCATCTTCCATATATTCATCTCAAGGGTATTTTTTTCGACTTCATTCTAAACCTTTAATTTAATTCTACAAACTTTGTCTGGCAAAGGAATTTTGGTTAATTTTCATTAGTACAACGAGGAGATGATCCATTGACTGAAGCTATGATGCAAATTCTATAGGAGAAAGCACTGCCCCATTATATATAAGTTTTTACGATTTATAGTTGTTTGCTGAACAAGCATTCTTAGCCATGGGCTTAATGTGTATATTTCAAATGAACTTTGTCAATATCTAATTATGTTATTATGGACCAGGTCTGGAGCCATGCAAGGGGTGATATCAAGTAGTCAACAAACTAGAATGGGAAGTGAGTTGCACGAGTTAGCTATGCAGACACAGGAATACTTCTATGGATAATGTTGCCAAACCACCTGTACTCAACAAAAATTCCATTTTTAAGTGCTTAATCACATTTCTACTTAAATATTCCTTTATACTGCGTTTTTTTATATGTAAAGGCGCGTAATGTTGAAACACTGATGTGATGTTTACTTCCTGCTTTTTGTACCGAACGAATGATATATCAAGAAGGATTGCAACTAAATTACACATCCTTCGAAATATATTAGGTGGGTGAGAAAAGAAGAGAAGAGGTAATGTCACATTTCATATTTCACAAATATAACTATATTAGTTAACAAAAACTCACATCACAACAATTTTGGAGCGATCAAAAATTAATGTAAAGAATTGTTAAGAAAGCAAATAATGTTAGACGATGATAACGCAGGGAAAATCTTAAAAGCAGATCATAAAATATTAACATTGTGTCTTTGATAGTGGGCTGAGATCAGAGAAGAAACGTATTAACAGTATGTCTAGCATTGCTTTCCACTCACAGCTATCGGTTATCAAGTAAATAGCTCCGATGCCTAGTCTAAATTATTGGACAATAGTGGTTAGGATGGTGGCTATTCATGTTTGATACCATTTACACTAATATATATTATTATTTTATTTATATATATAATATTTTATTAATAAAATATAGTGTCAAATAGGAGTATAAGAGAATAGTGGTGTCAAACTAGCATTTTCCTAGTGGTTAAGGAATATGAATATTTTAACTTGTTGGAAGAAGGTTTGTATGGAGAAGAGGTTTCCTAAAAGAAAGGTTCGGCCAATTCTTAAAGGAAGAAACTAAGGAATCCGAAATTTAGGAAATTAGCCTAAGTAACTCAAGAATAAGTTTGAGACTTAAATTCGGTATCATCATATCAATACTCATTCTAAGTTGAACATACAAATAATGGTGCCTTTTATTTATAGGAGTGTGATCCGACCATGGGAGAAGAAAAAGAAGAGAGAATTCAAATTTGAATTCCTCCATATGCTCCTAAAAAGGTGACACAAAGAGTAGATCAAATGACACTTATTTCCTTATGATTTTCACATTTGCACACATGTGTAAAATTTGAGTATATGTGTCTTTCTTCCTAACTCGGATGTCTTAGGATTTCTCTTAGGCTTTGAAACCCTAGCTAGACTTATCTAACCCTACTCTAACCTTAATCCAATATCCTACAATACAATGCCCAAATACAAAGTCCAAATGTCCTATATTGCTTGGCCTAAATACAAGCCCTAAATGTCTTATTCTATACAAAATATTACACACTAGGGTGGACCTATGTTGAGACTAGCTTGGGCCTACCGAAGTTAGTGGAGACATAGTCTTCCTGTATCCTTAGAGACATAACTTCAATTGTTGGTCCCTTGGCTTGGAATCCTCCATCATCCCCTCCTTCTTGTGAAGGATTTGTCCTCAAATTTGTAGGGTATGCCTCATCATTTGTACCACTTGCAAAAAGCATAAGATCACTAACATTAAAGGTGACACCCATTTGTTACTTCTCGTGTAGTTTCTTTACAAAATTAGCGTTGGATACCTCTTCTTTGTGTATGAACTCATAACATTAGGAAGATGCATCAAGACTAAAGGTGTAAGAGGGTTAAAACGAAACTCAACCTCAAAAGGAGAGATCCTAGTAGTCTTATGGACTAACCTACAAACTCAATGTGAGGAAGATACTCATTCCAAGATTTATGTCCTTTAGGAGTTCCCTTAACATAGTGGATAGAGACATGTTTACTACCTCTGTTTGCCCATTAGTTTAGGGATGAAAAGTGGTAGAGAAATTAAATTTAGTTCCTAGCCTTTCCTAAAGAGTTCTCCAGAAATGACTAATGAACTTGGTATCTCTATCAAGCACTATTGTCTTAAGTAATCCATGAAGTTTAACCACATCTCTAGAAAAGAGTTTAACTATGTTTCTTGCATCATTCACTTTATGGCAGGGTATATAGTGTCATCTTGCTAGAACGGTCCACCGAAGACAAACTCCATACTAATATCTTCCCAAGGAGAAGAAGCAACATGCAAAGGAGTATAAGGTCCATGAGGCATTGTTCTAGACTTGGCATGTATACATGATATGCATCTATAACAATACCTTTAAACATCTTTCCTAATATGGGTCCAACATAATCTCTCTTTAAGCAAACTTAATGCTTTTTTAACTCCAAAGTGCCCCATGAGGCCTTTTTCATGAGTCTCATTAACAACGAGTTTTCTATACGACCCTTATGCTATACAAATTTTTCCTTATTACAACAAATACCCCTTAGGTACATAAAACTCCTCTTGTGCCTTATGTTGACAACTAACAAATGTGGAGGAGAAATCAAAGTCTTTAGCATACAATTTTGATATGTGATCAAATATAAGAATCTAGGCTACCAATTTTGGAAATAAAGTGTGCTTTTTAGATAAGGCATCAACCACAATGCTACTTTTGCCCTTCTTGTATTTAATCACACATAGAAATTGCTCTAAGAACTCCACCCACTTTGCGTGTCTCTTGTTGAGCTTACCTTGATCCTTCAAATATTTAAGTGACTTATGATCACTATGAATGAAAACTCCTTGGAAACTAGGTAGTGTTCCCAAGTTTTAAGGGCCCTCACTAGAGCATACAACTTTTTGTCATATGTGAGGTAGTTGAGGGAGACACCATAAAGTCTTAAATTGAAATAGACAATGAGGTGTCTGCCTTGTAACAAAATTCTACCTATGTCAACTCCCGATGCATTAGATTCTAGCTCAAAAGTTTTTGAAAAGTCAGACAAGGATAGAACAAGTGCATTGGTGAGTTGAGCATTAAGCTTCTAAAAAGTTGGCTTATGTTTTTCCTTCCAGCAAAATGTGACATCCTTCTTTATTAACTCATTGAGCGGTGAAGCTAGACTAGAAAATTTAGGAACAAATCTTCTGTAAAAGCTTGTCAAACCATGGAAGCTCATAACTTCTCCCACATTTTGTGGAATGGGTCACTCTTGGATGACTTTGACTTTCTCGGGGTCCACATGAATATCATTTTTAATGACTACAAATCATAGAATGGTGACACTATCTACGCAAAAGTGTATTTACTACATTGGCAAAGAGTTGATTTTTCCTAAGAACTAACAAAACTTGTCTAAGATGATCTAAGTGTTCCTCAAGGCTCCTACTATACAATAAGATATCATCAAAATAAATAACTACAAAGTTCCTATGTAATTCCTAAGAACATGATTCATAAGCCTCATGAAAGTGTTGGGTGCATTCATAAGGTCAAAGAGCATCACCAATGACTCTAAACTTGGTTTTAAAAGCAGTTTCCCACTAATCACCTTCTTTGATTTGAATATGGTGATAGCCACTCTTTAAATCAATTTTAGAAAACATAGTAGACCCATGGAATTCATCTAACATGTCATCAAGCCTAGGAATTGAGTGCCTGTATTTTATTGTAATGTTTTTGATTACTCTACATTCACAATATATTCTCCATTTTTCCATCTTTTTTGGCACAAATAAAATAGGTATAACACAAGGACTAAGAATCTTTTGAATCCAACTTTTATCCAACAACTCTTGAACTTTAAATTTTATCTCCTTAGTCTCACGAGGATTTGTTTTGTAAGTTGGTCTATAGGGTAGATTGAATACATGAACAAATCTATTTGGTGTTCTATACCCGTAAAAGGTGGAAGTCCAATTGGACCCTCACCAGGAAATACATCACCAAATTCTTCTAAAAGCTTTTGGATTTGGGGAGGTAAAATCTTCTATTCATTAGAAGTGATAGTGTATACAAGTGTTTCTTTACAAAGGAGGATGCATGGAGGTTGTCCAATGAAGAGAACTCTTTTTTTCTTTTTCATTTATTTGACAAGATGTTCTCTTTTTGAATGGCCTGTGGGAAGGAACACTAAACTCCCACACCTTTTGTTCATCTTTAGCTATGGTTTTAGGATTTTATGTTTTTTTTTTTTCTTTTAAATATGTTTTGTTTCATTTGGACTTGATGATCTATCACTTGGAAAGGAGTTAGAGGATGAAGTACAAACTTCTTTTCCTTGGGCGAAGTTTATCTCGTTAGTAACACCATTATGCATAGATTTGTTGTAAAATGGACAAGGTCTTCCTAATAAGATTTGACAAATGTTCTTGCACAGGCCTTGAAGGGTTTTCTTTATCGCTTGATCTTCACATTGTTGTTGTCAGTCTTCCGTAAGTTCTTGGTCTTCGGTCTTCAACATGGTGAGGGGTACCTGCAAAAGGTACTTTGATACTAAAGTCAATTCTCATATGTCATTTTTAGAAGTGGGATAAAAAAACATACATTTCTTTTTGGTTTTCTCATGTTATTTATAGATGTAAAAAAGTAGTTTTTGGTGTGATTGATTTGACCTTTGGTGATTTTTTCATATTGCTTTTGTTAGAGATATCACATGACTATTCTCAAAGGGAAATAATTTACATGACTGAGTAGTATTCAACACAAACTTGACTAGGAACATCTCGGTCTATAGTACATTAGATCCCCAAGTCATGGTTGAGTAGTATTTACCCATATTTGGCAGGGGATATCTCAGCCCATAGTATATTAGGCCCCAAGCGCAACATAGTTTTAGCTAGGAGAGTTTGAGGTGTGAGATTTTCCAAAAAAGAAGAAAAAATTACATCTTTTATTTGTTCATTTGCTCAAAGGTTAATGAATGTAACCAATTAGATTTCGACGTAGGTGGACGATTAGATTTTTTTCTTACTTCTTACACTATTGCCCCCCAAGCCCACCCTAGACAGAGTGTTAAAGGGGTTAAAGTTGAAGCAGGTTGACATATGCCCTAATGGGGATTCGAGTCATATGGATCCAACGGTCAAAAGTTGAAAAATCATAAGTTTTGAATGTTACTTCTCCGTTATTGTAAATAGGAGTGCAGGTCCTCCACAAAAGTCACTCGCGTTCTCTTCCTTATCCGAGATCCAATATCTAAAGTAATGTTTAGAAGCAGAGACTATATTCCTTACCAAGGTAATCATGTCTTCTCTGTTTGACTTTTCCGAGTCAACTGGTAGTGTTTTTGGGAAGTCTATTGTCACATAGGTGACACTTCGTCATCAAGTGTTGGCATGGTGAGGGCCAATGAGGTTGATGTGGTCGAGAACTCATAGGAAGATGTTACCGTAAGTGACCCCCCGTAGGAGTGGGTTAGTCTAAACGTCATCAGACAATTTTTCAAGTTTAGGTGGACAAAAACTTTAGAATCTTTCGTGGCTAGCATATAGGTGGCGCTAATGTATTTAGTGACCGATTTTGGTGGTTGTTAAAACCCAATTTTTTTGTTGTGCTTGATGGAGACCATCTAACCACAAGACTATTGGTTAAGAGGATAGAAAAAGATGAAACCTCGTTAAGGAAGACTCTACACTTAAAAAGTAGAATATTAGAATATTTTCTTTCTTCTTTCTTCTTCTTTGTCTTAGTCTTGTACACATTGCACAATAGTGTATTTCCTTATTGTATTTTGTAGAAATGTCAAGCCAAATTTGGGTCTCCAATTGGACCTTGTTGGATGGTCAAACCCCTTGAAAGCTTAGTCAACATTCGACCTAGGATGCTATAAGTCCAACGCTCCTTAAAAGAAGACTAAAGTAGGCAAAATAAATGCATTAGCTACATGGACTTTGTGTTCTCTGAGTTTCACTTCAAGTGCAGCCAAGATTTTCATTTCATGTCCAACATTTGTAGCAAAAAGTGCAAAGGAGCTAAACATATATAAATAGAACTCCTTGTTTTTTGCAAAATCACTTTGAAGTTGAACTTGATTGAATAACTTTCATACATTCTTGTTTGTTTGAAATCTTAAAAATAAGAGCATTCTTCTATGATAGAAGAGAAACTTCTAGTTCTCATATTCTCATTAGGAGTCTTACAAAAACATTTCAACAATTTCAAGTCTTCTTCTGCTATCTTGAGAATGCTTTCACCAGAGCTTGATGTATGAAATAATATTTTCAACATAAAGGTGCTCTCAATTGAACAATTTAGTCACAACTAGTACCCTTCATTCATGCAATATCAAATCCAAGTTGAAGGTTTCTAGCAAGTTCAATTAGCATTTCGTGACAAGAGAGGAAAAAACAAGCTTATGTAAAATAGGTAAGTTTGTGCAGAATCTTGTAAAAGAATTATTTCCTCAAATTAATAACTAAAGTAACAGAAATAACGAAGTTATAATTTATTTTCTTGCACAAGCATGTATACTTTCATATGCGCATAATAAAACTAAGAACTGCAAAGGAAGATCAGAAAAACATTTTCAATCAATAAAACTAACAAGTAAGAGAGAGATACATTTTTTTTGGTGAAACATCATTTTTGAATAGGAAATAAAGAGAGGATGTAAAAAGGGCATGTGATTTGAATTTTTGGTATTAATATTGGTCTTTCATCCGGTAGACACGGAAGCATGACAAGTCCTCATAATTTGTGATTGGCATGCAAGAGGGTGAAGTTTTGGATACTCTTTCCTACAAACTCGCTTTGATCCCACAAAGCCTTCGCTTACTGCTTTCATCACCAATAAGAAAGTAAATTTGGAATCATGCTTAGGAAAGATATTGGATAATTGAGGGGTGAAGAAGCAAAATTTTAAGAACAATTGAGGCATTCATGCATGCATGCATGCATGGATGGTAGATATCTGGGAAAAGCCAAGTAAATTAAACCAGGAAGGGACTAACCAAACACATATCCTTCATTAGATATAATCATGATTAAATACCCACCAATTCATCCACATGTTCAATAACAATAAATAAACTGAAACATAGAGCCTTTCAAACATTTACTTGTATTGTTTGTTGGAGAAATATTAAAAGAAATTTAACCTTCAAGTAAATATATTTCTTAAAAAGGTAAATTTTAGCAAAAGAAGTTCAAATCTTTTTGGCTGGAATTCTCTTAAATATCTTTTAGGGTTATCTGAAAAGTACTATATTTGTCTTGTTCCTTTTATTCTTCATTTTATGTGCATTAACTAGCATTGACGATTTTTTTAAAGAACTGTTTTTTTTTTTCTTTATAAGAATAATATCTTCTTTTAATTAAAACTACGAATTACACTGAAAAGCTGATTAAGATGAAAAAGAAAAGCTATAAAGGAGGTGGTACTTTATGGTAGTTAAAAGAAGAAGGTGAAGGGAGCATAGCATTATTTGAGCGTAAAGCATGGTCCAAAGAGGAGTCATGCATGGAAGGACGTCCCTTTTGTTTGTGAAAGTTGATCAGACATTACAACTCATGTCTGGTTAGCCACTTTTGGCGGTAATGCCTCAATCTCCAACCAAGATTATCAAATCAAACCCAACTTTACTATATCTTCAATTATCAAACCTTTCCTCATACCATAACAAAACCATATGTTTTCTTAATGTTTTTCCACCTCAACACATCATCTTCCAAATCCAAACCAAATTGGTGGGTTTTCTTTAAAGATGCTTCATTCGAAACTTGTCCGATTAAGACCTGCCACTTGCCACACGAACACCAAAGGAATAGTCCAACAAATTCTACTCAAAAGCTCCTACCCACTAGCTATACCAATCTTCTATTATAATGTGCATGCAACATTCATAATTCATAACTTTAACGCCTAATTTTTATTAATAAATTCTAAATAAATTTATTTTAAAAAAACAAAATATCACTTTTAATCTTAACCTTTTTTATGTTATTTCTCTTGTTGAGTGACACTTACATTTGATAAGAGGCATGCATAAGTTTAAAATTTTCAGTGATTATAGAATTAAACAAAGGTAGAGACAAAACGCGTTTCTTTGGGAGAAAGAAAGAAAAAACAACGAAATGAGCAGTGTATGAAGTAGGAAAAGTAAGACGAAAATTTGGGAAATTGCAAATTAGATTATATAATTGGATATTCTTCTGTTTGGGTGTGTATATGGTTTTGTTCCTTTCATTTTCTGTTTATTTCAGTGCTGAGTTTGACGGAAGGACTGAGGTCAAGCCACACTGCGCGCGCACTTTTCGATGGGAAACTGCTTCTCCGAAGTCACGGCGGGCCGCGCCGCCATCGGCGGCACCGCCGGAGATTTCCGCAGCCTTGCCGGCGCTCCAAACGACGCCGTCGAGAACTTCCTCAGGTCTCGCGGCCACCACGGTCTCTTCTCTCAGATCGAGGTTCTTTCTTTTGCTTCTTATCGAGTTTCTCAGCGTGTTTTGTTCACGTTCTCACTTTTTCACTCGCTTTCAGTTATGAAAGAGCTTTTACATTACAATTACCTCTTGTTCTGCTTCAGTTGTCGTTTTCCGCTTCTGGCTTGGGTGATCGTGATGTGCTTTTCAAGGTTCGTTCCGTCGGTTAAGCGTTTCGTGAATCTGAACCTCTTGCATCGTATCTTACCTATTTAATTTAGCTAGTTATAGATACTTGTTTCGGTTTGGTCGAAATTGGAATCGAACTTGTACACTACTCTACTATTTATGTTTTTCTCTGTTTTATGGCAGCTCAATTATCGCATATATTGGTCCTCTCTTTGGCAAGTTGATGCACGGACATTTTGGAAAAAAAAAAAAAAAACAAATAGTAGGAAGAATTATGACCATTCCAATCATAACTAGTTGAATTTTACTTATACAATTCAGGAGCTGCGATCTCTGTCAAGACGTCTTTTCAGCAAGTACTGAAAATATAGGAAGAAAAGAAAAATCACAAGAAAGTATAGCAATTTTTTTCCTAATTATTGTTATTAGGTATACTAACAAATGATATTTTTCAAATAAATAACATGCCCTTGTGTGGAAAAAAAAAATGAAAGAAATAATGTTGAACTCCCCAAAATCTAATAGCTTTGCTGCCTTCTTGTTTCAGACTAGATTCTACTAGATCCTTACATACATAAGAGGTCAAGGAATATCGAAATAGACCTCGTTAAAGTAGTTGTGCCAATAAACCACATGAACCAATGGGCCGCTCTCAAGTGTTCATCTGTTTATAGGATTGTCATTTTTAAAAAATAAAGAAAAGTGCTTTTAATAGCTAATGTTATTATCTATCAGTTGAGTGAATCTCGCTTCTATCTCAGAGTTAGCATACTTAATATTTTAAATTTTATTTGATGTAGAATAATCCGATGATGGTTCTTTATGCAAAAGGAAAAAATGGAGCGCTTGAGGAAATTTGCCGTACAGAAGTAGTTCTGAATTCATCAAGTCCAACATGGATTACTAAACACACCCTCATTTATCATTTTGAGGTTGTTCAGGTTTTAGTGTAAGTTTGAATCTGATAATTTATACTTTCAACAAGGCAGATGAGCATTTTTTTATTTTACCAGATTTTTTTCTGTAAAAATTCTTTCATCACAGGTTTCGTGTGTATGATGTTGATACTCAGTTTCACAATCTAGATATAAAGGTATAGTGTTTATGATGGCTTGTATACTTGGTTCCTTTTTCCGTAAGATGTGGTTCCAATGTAAAATTTGCTCATCACATTAGATTCTAGTCTATCATTTCCAATTTCTTAGAATTTTATAAATATGTTAAGGAATCCATGCATACAGTGGTTATAAGTTTATACCTGAATTTATATAAATTGACAACTGAGGTCTATGTACTCAAAAATCATCTATGAACAAGATTAACCAAATATAACAAAAAATGAATCTAATTCATTTATCTAAAATCCAAAAAGTGCAAAGAAACATATATAATCTAAATATTCCTGATTATATATAGAATTTGTTTCTTATCTTTATAATAAGTTTATGAGTTTTTAGAAAATTATTATATTAGTCCCTTTTAAAATTGTGTTGGGACTGTGTAAGAATTGTCAGATATCTAACAAAATGTCTTTTGAATTGGACACTTTACCAATACGTGTTGTACGCGTATCAGTGTCTGATACGTGTCGGACATGGGACATGCCATTTAGAAAGGCATGTCCAAGCTTTGTAAAGGCTGGGCAATGGTCATCTCCCAACTCATTCCATGAAAAAATATTTGTAGGCCATGTTGGCGTACTTGTTTTTCTGTTCATTAGATGTGATAACATGTTTGTAGAGAATATCAATGTAAAAATGTCCAGATTTTAACTATTTGGTTTACTTATGCAGATGCTTGAGCTAGATGAGCAGCAATTTCTTGGTGAGGCTACATGCGTACTATCTCAGGTAACATAGAAAATGTTTTATGCAATGAAAAGGAATTCATTGCACTACGAATGAAGTTAGATCACAATGTAATTTTAGATCCAAATTTATGATCTTGAAAATGTGTAACCTTTCTGTTTTAGTTCATGGTTCATTTGGCAACTACCGAGCTTATTAAATGCTTTTTAAACCAAGAAAGAAATGCTCACTCACATTATTCTTCCCTTTGCATTATTGCAGTCAAATTTATATCCCAACTAATTGTACACAACAATATTAACAAATTGGCATCTGCAGATAATCACACAGCGTGGTCAATCACTGACTATAGATCTACACACAGAAGATTCTTTGAGATCTACCCTTCCCAAAAACTGCGGGAAGCTCCTGGTGCATGCTGAGGAATGTGTTAGCTCAAAGACTGCAATAGAGATCGCATTCAGGTGTTCAGATTTGGAGTGCAAGGATCTCTTCTCAAGAAATGTATGCACCTGTGTCCTTTTTCTTTTTCGTATTATGAGGAGTGCCCGCTCTTGTATAATACATGTTTTTATTTATCTTGCAGGACCCCTTTTTATTGATATCAAAAGTTGTAGAAGGTGGTGTCCAAATTCCAATTTGCAAAACAGAAGTTATAAAGAATGATCTAAACCCAATATGGAAATCTGTGTTTGTAAATATTCAACAAGTAGGAAGCAAGGTATACAACTTAAATACAGTTATGTCATTTGGAGTGGCCATTTATCTAATAATGTTAATGCTGAACTTGGCTATCACGCTTTTATATTGCCATTTTTAGTTTTCATTGCCTGTTAAAAGTATCTTATCCTTTTTATTTCAAAGGTTTCTTTAAATAGCAGGCAGTGGGGTCAAGTTACTTTGTTCAAAATGTGCATCCTGTTCATGAAAACAAACTATAATTTAGATAATATTATTCTTCCATAATTTCTTCATTCCATCTTTACATAATACTGTGTTAACATGGACATGTACATTTTGTCATGATGTTCTACATATAGTTGAATTGAAGCTATCTAATTTTTCATTTTTCTAATGTACAGGAGAGTATTTTGATAATAGAGTGCTATAACTTTAATAGCAATGGGAAACATGATTTAATTGGGTAAACATCAGTTCCTTCTTAATTATCTGTCCATGTTTCCATTATGTCTCTGTCTTTGCTGAAATACATATTAGGGTTGTTTATTCTTGATTTATCAGAAAAGTGGAAAGAACTCTGGCTGAGTTGGAGAACATTCATAATAGTGGACCAGGAGAAAATTTATGTTTGCCGTCTTCTGGTGGACAAAACCATGATAATAAGGTCTTATATTATTATTAAATTAATTTCTATCATGAATTCCTGTCTATCCCTTGAAGCTTATGTGACTATAATACAGGTGTTAAGGAGCCAACTATTTGTGGACAAATTTATTGAAAGTGCCCAATATACTTTCTTGGATTACTTGGCGGGGGGATTTGAATTGAACTTCATGGTGGCTGTTGACTTTACAGGTGCAGAACAATATCCTCAAACTCGTTGTACTAGTCTTTGGTTATAAATATAAAGATTGAGTGATGGAGAATGACACAATAATATTATGATTATCGTATTTGTAATTTTTAAAGTTGTGCTTGCTTGTTTTAAGTCTTATTTTATTAATTGCTGAAAATTGAATATCTTATTCCCAGATGTGATAGAACACCAATTCATACACTAATAAAATACAATACTGAACATAAAAGCATACATAATACAGCAATCCGCATACTGTCCCAAAGACAAGAGGTCTCAAATCATAGATGTTTGCGATTCTACACCAACTAGTGATATGGTCAAAATAGTATATAAATAGGGAAAATTCCCACCTTACAATTAATTTTGTGAGGTTGAAACCCAAATTCTAAGAATACCAATTACAAACAATCCGCTTACCCAATTTACTTTATGAATGATCATGAATATGAGTCCTCCTTCCAACCATCTCACTAAATCATTCCTAAAGTATTTCAATACTTGTTTCTCAAGAATTTTTAGAAACTATGCCAATAACATCTCTATTTTTTTAATATATAAACTTCAACAACAATTACCTTATCCCATTGGGTGAAGTTGGCTACATGAATCACATGACGTTGGGCTCAATTAAAAATCAAATTCTTGTGGATATTATTGAAAGTTGCTTTAACCGAGATCATTCCTAGTCCGCCACAGTTGGTACTTCTTTTGGGACTGCTTTAATTGGAACCTCAACTCAAGAGTAGTGTTTATCCTGTATTGATTAGATAGAGACTTTTGAAGCTTAACCAATTCTTTTCTTACAAATCGGTTTTGTGGGTTTAGTCAAACCTTGAACTTAAATTAAAGAAGATAGTATGATCATGAGATTCCTTTTAATGTTCTTCAAGTAGCTTGACTGACATAGACAGGGACTTGCTTGCGGCTGATTCTTCCAAATTGCTAGAGGCTGAGCTTTTGCAGGTAGTGATTCTGTACATACTGGTTCAACTAAATGTTGACGGTGCTAATTTATTGGAATAGAAGTATCCAGATGTTCTCTCATTCGGGCCTGGTTTTGCTCTTGTTCACATGCAAAGTTTCATTTTGCGTCCTAATCATAGGCTTAACAATTTCTTTTTGTTAGGAGTTAGGATAGATATTTAATAGACACGGTCATTCATGCTTGAATGAATCTGCTGGCAGATGAAAGAGGTAGACATGACCGTTGGTTGCCCATGGTCTTCCACCCCGTTGGTTGCCTGTGAAAGCACTGAAGGTGGAAGGAAGCCATCAATTGTTGGAACAATTGGCTGAGTAGGTGGAGAGACACTTTTCCCATATGGCTGAGACACCAAGGGACTGACACTATTGCTTTTCTTGGTTGTTTGATTGTGAAGGATCCATATTGAATCTGCTACCAGACCTGAGTTGCATACACCACTTTGAACTTGAAATGCATTGGTCCCACTAGGCATGCCAAAATTTACGTACAATCTTTGTTAGGCATGCTAGAAAAATTGTCAAATTTGAAAAAAATAGATAATTGCATGCCTAAATTTATGAACAATCTTGGGTAGGTATGCTAGACAAATTGGTCACATCTTGAAAAAAAGAAAATAGTTCATTGCAAATACAATGATCCCATTTTCTATTAGACAATTAGCTAAAAATGGGACTATGTTTATTAGCTATGGGTTCCTGAGCTACATTAAGATATGCAATTTGGCTAAAATCGTAGAGACATACGGATGAATGTAAATCATAAAGACATAAAACTGCGTGTAAGGCAATATAGTGTAAATGAAAGAGGGTACATGAGGATAATGCGTTTGTGTCCGTTTGGTCTGTGTTGTGTTGGGTAACTTCAAGAGATTACAAATTTTTGTACACATATGTACAAGCTTTGGTAGGTATGCTGTGGATCTACTGAAACTTCCTCCAGCATCCTCCTTCCGCCATTGACATGGCAATTATACCATTGTTGCAAGTCCAGCCTCCAATTCAACAATGGATTTCCAGCCTATTAAGGCTGATTATATTATGGGATTTCTACTCTTGGGATGGTATTTAATCATTTTATGTTTTTGTTAATGTGCCTATACCGCTAGGCACATTATTACTTTGTTCTCATTTTTCGTGGCAACTTTCCTGTTTTAAATCAGAAAGATACCCAAACTTATATTATAGCTAATGTGTTATGTTTGTTATTTTCGAGAAATCTAACCTGAAAAATATGTTCTTTCTGAAGTATTTTGCTGATACATTAATTTTTAGCCTTGCAAAGCACTGCCTTAACACTTTGAGGTTTACAATAATGGTAGAAGTTCAATACAAATTCACTATTGATATTGTTACCTTTGGTTTCATAGTTCAAACTATCACCCAGCTTCTACGTAGTTAAACACTAATCCTCCTCACTCAATAATGCTTTGGTTTCAATTTCTACTTGTGCGCTTGTTTGGGTGGAGTTTGGATGTGCTCAGTTTACCTTGAGGAACCATTTCCCTTGTCAGACTTAACAGCTGGTTTGAGGTTGCCATCCCCCACCCCCAACACCGTTTTTATCTGTGGGATAAAAGTAGATAAACTTAATCTAATGGCTAACATGCTTCTGGTTATGCATGGAATGAGGGGGGGAAGAAATATATTCTTACAGTGACCCTTCTCTTATTACCAGCTTCGAATGGAAATCCACGGCTTCCTGATTCTTTGCATTATATTGATCCTTCAGGGCGGCCAAATGCATACCAGCGGGTGAGAAATAATTCTTGGTAAATTCACAACTATATTTTTAATTGATCCTTCATTGATGTGCTATGAATTTTTTTCTAGGCAATTGTGGAGGTTGGGGAAGTGTTACAGTTTTATGATTCAGACAAACGATTTCCTACTTGGGGATTTGGGGCACGACCAATTGATGGTCCTGTTTCTCATTGCTTCAACTTGAATGGAAGTAGTCATTATTGTGAGGTAGAGCTGCTATGTCCGGTCTTGCTTGTATTGTCATGTTGAAACAGTTCTTTATTAGTTAGAAGTTTCTGTCTGTTGTAGGTGGAAGGGATCCAAGGAATTATGATGGCTTACACAAGTGCCCTGCATAATGTATCTCTTGCAGGACCTACTCTTTTTGGACCTGTCATAAGCACAGCTGCACTGATTGCCAGCCAATCTGTAGCAAATGGTGGAAGAAAGTACTTTGTCTTGTTAATAATCACAGTAAGAGTCAATATACTTTGCAGCGTTCAGTATTTATCTCTGAAAGTAAATTCTAATTTTACCTCATTGAATACAATTCGTAAGTTTATTGTAACTTAATGGTTCTCGGGTTGCTTTTCATGTATGTTTCTCTCTAGATTGCCTTAATGAATCCATAGTATTTTGTATAGTAAGCATGATGGTCTATATTTATCTTACATGTAAAAAAAGATCACTTAACCTTCTTACTACTAAGAATTTTATGGAGATTTTTCCATCACTGCTACTGAGTTTTAATTGGTATGCTCCAAGGATGGAGTAGTGACAGATCTTCAAGAAACAAAAGATGCCATTGTTAAAGCATCTGATCTGCCATTATCAATCCTCATTGTTGGGGTAGGAGGTGCTGATTTTAAAGAAATGGAGGTAATAAATCAAACTTGTATGCTCTTTATACGTAGAGTTGTAATGTTAGGTGTTTAAGGAACTGTGTTTGTGAAATAATTTTGTTGTCCAATTTCTTGTCTAGGTTTTAGATGCAGACAAGGGAGAGAGGCTTGAAAGTTCATATGGACGCGTTGCTTCACGTGATATAGTCCAATTTGTTCCATTTCGGGAGGTTCAAAGTAAGTGTCATTTTAAACAATTACGATTGAGGTAATGATGAGGGTTTCAGCACCTTGTATGAAATCACGTTGATTGCACTAAGAAAGAAAAATTATATACTATGCAAAGAATGAATATTTGGTGAATGATGCCTAACATATCAAAATAATTGCAAACTTTTTCTCTTGCAGGCGGATTTTCAGTTGTTCAAGCACTTCTAGCAGAATTACCGACTCAATTTTTAACCTACGTGCGGAGCAGAAATATCCAACCAAGCCTCTAGTCATGTAAAAACTGTACATAAAGAAGTTTTAATTCATTGATCATTGTGCAATTTCGAGGTCCTTTTCTGTTCTTCAATCAACGAATTCGGCTAAAGGGCTGAGGAACTGTTGCTTTGTGCTAATTAACTGCTCAAGAAAGGTTCGCCTGCTACCTGTCTTATCTAAAGGATACGTCTGATCCAGCCTTATGATTGGTATTTGCTTTTACTTTTTGTGCACGTGTCCTTTTGGGTTTTCCTAGATGATTGGTTTGTCTGAAGTTCCTTGCACTAAATTGAAGTCAATGTTTTCTTCCAACTAAGGACAAAGTTTAGTCCTTCTGCCTACACTTCATCATATGATTTGTAATAGAAATCCAATAATTTTGGGATGTCTTTAGATGGCATTACATTTACAGATACAAACTAATATGTATAAAATAAACTTTAGCATGCCTCAAGTCTTATTTTGTTTAGTTCATTATGCCCATTTATATTAAGGACAGCCTTGCTGCCTAAAATTGTGTTGGTGACCAATTTGTCTTAAGTTTGAATTTAGAAATATCTTTATATACATGCTTAGATAATATTGTATATAATGATTCTTCCTTGTACCTTTGCATAACAGGCAGTCTTCTATAAATGGTCCATGATAGACCATATTTATAAACTCTTAGCATAATCGTGTATTGTCGGAGATTATTTTTTGTAGCGGTGTTGAGTTTTATTTTTTCTTCTTTCTTTGACACCTCTTACCCTCTACCCTCTCCTCCATTAACAAGGAATCAAGAGCCATCAAAAGATACAGACCACGATTTCAGCCTAAATTAGAAGCTACAATACACAATCATGTGTCATTTTGATATTAAATGAAATATAACTTATAAGAGAAATCCATTTATGAAAAGTCATTGAGAATTTGTAGTGGGGTAAGTTTTTTCTTTATTGGCAGGCTAATAATCCAAATAACTTTCCTCTGAGTATCATCAGTGTGTGGTTGAGAATGTGAAGGAGTCCTACCAATAATTGGGAGCGCTTTAAAGAAGCGACTAACCTTATTCTGTCAATAAGAGAAATGCGTCCTCCTCAGAATACTTTTCTTTTCCAGCACGCATTCTCGGGATTTCGCATTCTGCACCCATGTTTTTGAAAAGTACAATTGAAATAATAAAATATGATGGTAAAATAATAAAATTGAAATACATTTTTTTATTTTGTAATTCAAAATGTATAAAAATTATTTTAAAATATACATTTTAGAATATAAATTATAAATTATACATTTCAAAATATAAAATAAAAATATACTCTGAAATCTACATTTGAGAAAAGTTTTATATTTAAAAATGTATATTTTAAATATAATTTTGTATTTTAAAATCTATTTCTTGAAATATAAAATATAAAATGTATTCTAAATATATATATATATATATATATATATATATATATATATATATTTAAAATACATATTTAATATTTTGGATTATATATTTTGAAATAAAAAAAATCGATTACAGAATGTATAATCTGAAATATAAAAATATTATTTTTAATGTCATCAAATTACACCCTTTAAAATTGAAATTATAAAAATAAAAATCTACTGATAATTTATTTTCTGAAAGATAAATTTTAAATCTTAAATTTTGTGGGTTTCAACTAGAAAAGTATAGTAATACCCCACACTAAATAGTCCCTGAATTTAAGTTTTGGCGCCATTATAAAGACAAGGTATGCAGAAGATTGTCCTTGTACCACCAATCACGAGGTGGCAGGTGACAAGGTCGAAGAAAAAGAGAAGGGACATTTCATTTTTTCAGTTGGAACAATACAAATTTCAATTTATCAAGAAATAACCTTTGATTTTAACTAAAATTTGGACTGCTCCAACTCAAAACAAGCATACTGAAAAAGTCTTTAGAAGAAAAGGACGGAGATAATGAGGAAAGAGAAAAAAAACAAAAGAAATTTAAGTGTAAAAAAGTACTAATTAACTCTTAAACTCTACAACTTAATTTGAAAAGTATAATTTATTTATTAAATTGATACTCAAACATTATAACGTAAAGATGAAAATAATGTTGTTTTAAAGACTAAATTTTATAAGAATTTAAAATTATTGTCTAGGACCACCTGGCATTACTATTAATGCAGGTTCATTATATCTATCTCGGGATTCTCCCTCTTTTCTAAAGAATCACTTTATTTGATAGTAATGATATAAGTCCAAAAACAATAGTTGCAAAAGTATACAAGTCTAACATCCCACAAAAAATGATTGGGTTGGACACGAGATTTGGATAATTTAAAAAGGTCATAAATTAATTTCAATTTTTAAAATAATTATTTGATTATAAATTTTTTTAGATTATAATTATTATTTTAAAAGACAACTCTACCCATAATTCTACAAACTGACCTAGGCTAAGACTACTTAAATTACTATTCTTTTAGTTTAATCCATTTTACAATTAGTCGAGTTAATCCATTAAATTAAACTTATTTTCATTCATATTTCATCACACCATCCCTCTATTTTTTCTAGAGAAAAAAAAACAGCATCCAACATATCAATTTAAAAGAAAAGAAAGCAAGAAATAACAATAAAGAAAAGTAAAGTGTTAAAAGTAATAGTATTTTAAATAAGTACAATTCCTCTAGTGTGATAAGGACTTGTTATTGTTATGATTGCTCAAGACTTTGATTAATGTTTTTTTTATTGCCATAGGTTTAATTTAAACCATCTATTTCAATAGATGGAACAACAGGCACATTTTTTTCCAGTGGAGAAAGAAAAATACTGGTGAAATTCACATGTTAAAATATTATACAAATTTTATGCCTATTTTATATATATATATATAAACGAAGTTATGGGGAAATTTTTAGTATGAATAGTTGCCATAGACATAAAGATGTAATCAAGATAAATTTAAAATGTAAAAACCTTTATCTAAGCTTTTCCTTTAAAACTCTAACAAATCTATGCTATACCACTTATGTCAATAATTAGAGGTATTCAGAAATTTTTTTTCTCGACGACATTAGATTATTATATGATCGTACATTACTTTTTTAAAATTAATTATTATTTTAGAGGACAGAAATAATATAAAAATATCATGTTGACTTAGAAGAGCATGCTTAATTATTTTTTAACTTAATAAAGTACAATTGGAGTGAAAACAAAGTTTGGCAAGGTATACACTTTATAAGATTGGAGGTTGGTTTATTTTCAAAATTTTAGACTTGATGACTCTGACTCATCTAATTTACCTAATAAAGATTCTTTTAAGGCTTAGTTTGACATTTTTAAAACTTGATGCTTTGAAAAATTCTATCCAAAAACCCTAGTTTATAAACAAGACATTTTAAATATGCCAAAAATTCTACTTCTAAATAAATTAGTGCCTAAACTAATGTGTAAATTAGTAGTTTTAAGCTTTTGAATATAGAAATAATTCTTTAATTTCAAAATATTGCTAAAAGAATTTAATATATTATCACAATAAATAATAAAGAAAATTTAAATGATTTAAAATCAAACATTTTAAAGTTAAAAGTTGTAACGTGATTCAGTGAGTTATGAAGGCATCTTTAATGGGGGTTACTTAACTAGAGTTTTTAAACAACTTTTTTGTAGTTTTCATAATATTTTTTGTCATGTGTCATATTAGTTTAAGAAATTCATTCAAATGGCAATTTTTTTTTAAAACAATTTCAAAAATTTACACACTAGTTATACTTTTTCTTTATTTTTACTTAATTATATTCCAAATAAACTTAACTTGAGAATTTATTTAACACTATTCAAAAATTTGTATTTTTTACTCAGAAAATATTTTTAAGAGAAACTCTTAAATGAATTTGAAATCATTTAAAATGTGTTTCAAAGGTTGAAGAAAAAGAAATTGTTGGTAGAAGGATGTTGCAGCAGTGATTGCGTTAGGAGACAAAGGCTTAGGTGTCTTATTCCAATAGGAGAATTATAAAGCAGTCTTAGTACTTAGGTTAGTTAGGTTAGAAAGTTTTGATTTTTTATACAACCATCAAAATTTTTCTTTGTATTAATAGCATAATTAGGTATTACTTTCTTTATTTCAAATTGATTTATGTGTGCTAATGTTTAAAAAATTATATTAACTGATGTTTTAGTTTTAAGAAAAATATTTAAAATATTATTTTAATTTTATTCTCAAATAAATATAAATACTTAATAATACATTAATTGAAGTTAAGAAAGAGTGATATGTTAGTAAAATTGACTTGAAATAGATGTTTTTTTCATCTCAAAATAATGGCAGTGTAAGATTTTCTTGATGCAAATTGAAATAAATAAATAAATGCACAATTTATTGAAATACTTTTACTAAAATATTGATGAATATATCATTGTTATTGGGTGCAAAAATATGAACATCATTATAATTTACTTTGGATAAATTGAAAAGAAAAAAAAAACGGTTTAATACTCCATTGAAATTTTAGAAGTTAATTTCTATTTAAACTTTTAAAGACTAAAGCTGCGATTATTTATAGAATTCTTATTTTTTTAGTTTTGTAAAAAAAATAAAAAATAATAAAAATATAATGGAAGGAGATTACAATTGAGTAGAGTTGATATTTTTATTGAATAAAATTCCTTTTGTGTTTGGAAAAAAATAACTCGTATTCTGGACTTAATTTAAATATATTAACAATGTTAAAGTTGTTATGTTATTTTTAATTATATATTTTCAGATATGAGATAACCTTATTAATTTTGTAATAATTATTTTAAAATTCATATGTATAATAATTGTTTATTAGTTAATAATATATAAAAAATTATATTGGTAATGTATAAAAACTAAATTTAAATTTTAGTTTTCAAAAAATATTAGTAGTTTAAAATTTAAAAAAGTGCGTACATTATGAATATATATAAGATATAGAGGAATCGTTTAATTAATAAAAAAGAAGAGAGAAGTAAAAGAGAGAATTTGCTCAAATTATATAAAAAATATAAATAAAGAAGAAAAAAGAGTGGACATGATCATAGTTAACTTATATATTAGTTAAAAATAAAAATTATGTTTCTAAGAAATTAGTAATTTTACAAATTAATTTTTATATAACTTAATTTTAATTTAAGAAGAAGTTGATTTTCTTTAATATTTATGGAAAAGTTTCTCTAAATATACTACTAAGGAGATATAATTTTTACTACTATACTTGACATTTTGTTAAGCTTATATATTTTATTATATTATATTTAAATTTGTTGTGCATGTATTTATAGGATTAAAGTAATTACTATTAATATTATATATATTGGATTAGATTGGCTTATTAAATTCCTCCTAGCCCAACCATTACAATTCAACATATTAAAATGAGTTAATGTTAACCTACCAAAAAAAACTATTAAGTTAGATTGATTAGGTTTGAGGTTGATTGTGACCTACTTAGAATAATGCATGTCATCATTCTATACAAATTGGTAAAAAAAGAATAGAAAATATATTATTAATTACAAAGTTAACTCAACATTGAAAAACTAAATAATTGTATTTTTTAGACATTAATTTCTAATATTTTATTATATATATAACATGACAAATATTCACTTTAAAAGTCAATATATTCAACTATTTACAACAATTAACATATTTATGATTATAATTATAATTATAATATTTAAAAGGTAACGCAATCAAAATATGCAAGATACTTTTACACTATTACCGTTAGTATGAGTATTAGGAAACATGCACGTAGTAAAAAAAATCATGATCAAAATTCATGATTTTTAAGACTCGTTGATCATAAAAATATGACTATTAAAATTATTAAAAAAATTGTTGATTATAAATATTCTTGAAATATTTATAAAATCTTTTTATAACTAAACTATTTTAGTACTTTTTATCGTAAAATTAAATTATTTATCAAATTGAATAATCTTATAAAACTAATGTTATGTTAGTACAAAATGAACTCAGAAAAAAACAAATTCTCCTTATTCATGGAATACTTTTAAGAATCTAAGAAAACATTTGTAATGCTAATACTTTTAAAATAAAAAAATAATAGCAAACGTTTTCAACTTTAAATTTTCTATGAATTAAAAAAGTTGTATAAAACATTATTATTAACATAATTATTTAAACGTTAATAAATTAAATTTTGATTACTATTAATACCGTTTACCAAAAAATTAAAATTCATGAATTAAACGATCACATTATATACCTTCCCCCACACACTTTAGAAGGTATTTATCGTCCTAACAGTTTGTTTTATTGATATAGTTGGACTCTTCCTATTTGTCATAGAGCAGTGTAAGTTCGTTCTTACTAATCATAGTAGACTACTTCACCAGGTGAATAGAAGTTGAGCCACTGCCAAGCAAGCTTAGAAATTCATTTGGAAAAAAATCTCATTTGTCGATTCAGGTTGCAAAACACATATTCAATAATAGGATACAATTCACTAATCACAAACTTAGCAAATTCCTAATGGACTTCGACATTAATCACGCTGCAAGTTTAATAGAATATTCACAAACTAATGGACAAACTGAAGTACCAAATAAGGTTATATTGACTGGGCTCAAAAAACAATTGAGAGCGGCAAAGGGGAAATGGACAAAAGAATTACTCGAAGCCCTATAGGAGCGCAGATGCTCGCCTCATTCCTCACTAGGGAGTCCCATTACAACCTAGCATACAAGATAGACGCAATGCTGCTGGCTGAAGTCAACAAATCGATAATTCAAAGACAATTGAACGACTTTAAATTAAATAACAAATGTCTTTAAACTAAACTTGAACTTCTACAAGAGTTACGAGACAAAATTAAGTTATAAGAAAAAGCATGCAAACACAGAGTCGCTAGACAATACAATGTCAAGGTCAAATCGAGGTCCTTTCAAGAAGGAGATCTGGTATGGAGAACGAGGAGTGATGCAAGAAAAGATTTTGACAGTGACAAATTCGCCCCAAACTGGGAAGGTTCCTTTTGTGCTAGGAAGACCTTGAAAAATAAAGCCTACTGAGTAAACTACTTGAACGGTCAAGAGGTCTTAAGAACTTGGAATGCAAGTCATTTGAATTTTGTATTTTAGCTAATTTTGATACGTAACAAGTGTACTCTTTCTTACCACAAACATTTTTTTTCCTAAAGAGAACTTTAGTCGAAGAGATTTTAATGAGGTAGTCATGAAAATAAAATGGACTCTTTTTCTTGAGTCACTCATACAAACAATTCATCACAAACGATAAGATCTCGGCTCAGGAAGCCTTCACGGATGTAAATCCTTGCCGATATCACCATCTTTCTTGGTATTAGAAGCTTTCGCAACCATGAATCTCAGCGAGAAACAAAATTGTTATGAACAAACTGCTCTCGGCAATGGAAGATTTCATGATTGTGAAATTCAAGAAGCAAGCAACCCACTCACAAACACTATTTACTTATGTTAAGAAGCGGACCTGATAAGTAAAATGTATCTACGCCACTTATTCAGGTTACGAATGTGTGCCTAATCGCAACCAAGGAAACAGTCAAAACCTAAAGGTTGAAGCTGAAATCATACTCCAATTCACACGTTGAATTGAAAAATAAATATTGATTAAGGAAGCTTTCACTTACGTGAATCCTTATCGAGATCACCAACCTTCTTGGAAATGGAAGATTCCACTAAGGAATCCTAGCCGAGAAATTAACCATAGCATGGTTAAGTGGTTTGCGGCACTAAAGGCTTTCACCAGCAAATCCTAGCAGACCAAGCAACTTAATTATAACAGATATCGATTTTATTTACATTTAACATCGAAAACAAAAACGACCAATTAACATAATGAAAAGTCCAACAATAAGTAAAGAAACAACTCACGTCAAAATGAATTGTATTCATATGTAGGTCAGTATTACAGAAAGACTCAACAAACTTAACAGTCATTTTGACTATCACTTACAAAAAAATTTAAACAACAAAAAAAGAGGAGCACTTCAGTAGTCAACAACTTTCTCCCTTCCATCACCACTCGTCTCAGGAGCAGCTGGCTTAGTCGACCCTTTAATAATATCTGGGATATCTTCAGTGGACACTAGGACATAACAAGGGATATCTTCAATGGGATATTTTCGACACCCGAAGGAAGACTTGTCAGAACGCTAATGTGTAGACTAGCATCGTTCCTTCTAAGAATTCTTTGGTTTGGTTGGAGGGAGCATGTCAACAGTAGAGATTGCTCGTATCGGCTTCGGACTCTTAGTGAGACCTTTCCCCTACTCCTTCTTGGCTTCATCGACAAGTCACCTCATTCTTAGTTTCTTGAAGTAGACCTTGCCCTCAAGATTTGTCGTCGCTATAATCTTTGCACAAAAAAGTTGTGAGCATAAAAAAAAAAGAACTAACATCAAGATAGAGTAGATCATACTGTCAATATCGCGATAACGATTCGGGGACAAGTACGCTTGAAGGAGTTTCCATGTAGGGAGTTTTTGTAGCAACTGGTTAAGAATAATTAAAACTGTTAGGTCCTTGACCTTGGCCAAACTTGGTACGAACAAGGTTCTTGATCTAATAGAGAGGAAACTCTAGAACGTGACTGTTAAAGAAATGCGGACACCCATTCTCCCTGACAACTACCTTAAACCCTCTCCCCTCCCCCTTAAAGTTCTTATACAAAGATGTAAAGGGTGTCACCAGGCATGACTTTGACTGACTAATCAACAACAACCATTCTACTTGGTTTCTGGACTAAGAATTGTAATGATGAAGAAATACTTGAGGTGTCAGCTTCAAACATTATGATGAACATAATAACTGAAATTCTTATAGGGAAGCCTAGTTTTTCGGATGTAATTGGGTGGAGGTGGCATTTAAAACTCAACACCTGAAGAAATTGTCAAGAGGAAACCAAATGTATGCATCCATTAATAAACAAAAATAAATATAAAAGAAGTCCTCGTACGAATTTTCTCATCCATGGCACACAATATTAGAGGTTGTACATTTATGTAAAGATATTGCATCATCTGGCACACTCTTTTCCAAAATGCCCACCTCTTAACAAAAGATTGAAGCATGGACGACCAACGAAACTTGGAAAAACACTCCCTAAACCATATATCTATTCACTCGTAATTAGACGAAGGTTCATGCTCATCAGACCCCTCTATATCTATCCTAGGAACCACATGAGATGATCGAGATTACCTCAACACTGGAGCACCTTTATTGCTCGTGCTCACCTGAGATGACTGAAGACAAATCAATTAAATAATCAAGCACAACCATACCGACATCCCCTAAACTAGTTGAAAATTAACTACTATCATAAAAGAGAGACATTTTACCCCTCAGACGTTTCTTCAAATAAGTATACTATCAGACAAAAATGTCAAGAACGGTGTGCATGTGGAATCCACGAGCAATGTTACTTATAGTCCCCAAAGACGAGGGAGACAAAGTAACAAATCACCCTCCACTGTCAGATCTTCTCGTTACCAATGGTTATGGTCATGCCAAGTTCAAATCGCTTGACACAACAACGCACAATCCTTATAGACTCTTTGTAGGCTGCACCTACTTGAGCCTACACCTCGATGTCATGTAGGCACGGTAAAGAAATGATTTTTTTTTCTTTCAATACTCTTCACTTTCCACTCAAGCCTAGGGTGTTAGTGAACTATCTAGCATATCGACCAGTCGAGAACGACCTCGACACTTCGGTATCTCGACATTCGTCTTGCGAAGTTATTCAAAAACAAAGATTAAAGCCTAGAAGCACAGTAATCACCTTACAAAGCATGATTAAGAAACCAATTAGGCTTACTTGAACTCATTCGCTTCATCTATAAAAGCGCCTAACATAATAGATATAAATAAGTGAATCTTATATGTACTAGGTAATGAAATTCTAACCCTTAATATATCAAACATACTTAAATTGGACACTACAAGAAAAAGTTAAATTACCGACATAATTTTATCAATGAAACTTTATTTGTCGGTAACATATTATTATCGACGATTTTATAGACGGATATCATCCGTCGCCAAATTTATTGACGGATTTACCAACGAATTTATTCTAAATCGGTCGATAAATTTATATACAATCAATTTACCGACAAATTTTGAGTATTTTCGATAGATTTGTTTCATCGATAATTTTTATTTTTATTTTTTGTAATGTGGATAACTGACTTAAACTTAAGCGTCAAAGTATAACTATAAATACTATCAAGATCAAAAGCTAAGAGGTTGAGAAGTCAAACCAAAATAGATAACATATATTATTTAATTTTATAAAAACATCACATAATATTTATAATAATTGCTAAATTTCTGAAAATTGAACAAGGACTACTATATATAATATGAAAACAAGTATTATCTTTAAATTGTTCCTTTAAATTACTTTTGTTGTTATCAACTTGAAAATACTTCAGATGCGAAAAATAATGTATTCTTGTTTTTTTTACCATACAATCTATACCGTTATATCAACTGTTTTTTTATAACACAGTATCTAAAAGATTTGGTTTAAAAGGTGAGTAATATGCAAGAAATATATATTTTTTAATTATAAATAAGTTTCATATGAGTCTCACTTTGGCTTTAAGAATTATACTTATAATTTAATAAAATCTACATATATAAATTTAAAACGAATAATAAAATATGTTAAAAAACGTGTCATAATAGCATTTTTCTTCTTTAAAAAGCTAAAAATTGATGAACTTTTGATTTTTGTGTGTCCTGTTCAAGGGTGCTATATGTCGTTGTGTTCACACACTGGTAAACAAGGAATCCCGCATATAAAAATCATAGAACCAAAACCCTAGCTTCTCCCCCTTCCTTTCTCATCCTCGTAGATCTATTTTCTCTCTCTCTTTTTATTTTATCTTTACGTTTGGTGGATCCAAACACGAGTATCATCCACTATCGAAGATTTAACTCTTCCCACTCTATGTTGATCCTCTGTCCCCATGATGAAAAATAGAACTCCAAAGATAGCCAATAACAATAGGAAACTTTGCAGTAGGGCCACGTTAATGATGAATTAATTTATTTGAGCATAAGTATCTCACACACACGCACACTATATATACATCAATCAGTTGCTAGAGTGGATCAAAGACATGGAGGGAAGATCACATTCTACTGAAAGAGAAGAGGAATATGATTTGTTCCCAATATACTCCGAAAGGTCACAGCAAGACATGTCAGCCATGGTCTCTGCCCTCACACAAGTCATGGGTGGCTCCAATGATTCTCTTCACCACCATGAAAACCTCTTAACTTCTTCCCACAACACCTCATCCCAGAATACTAATGAACAATCCCAAGTGCCACAACAAGATCAAGGTGAGTGTCTCACAAAGACTCATACTACTTCCTATCCTTTTCATCGTATTTAATTTATTGCGTTCAAATTTGATTTGCAAAGCTAGGGTTGATTTTTATGACTGGGATATTATTTGTTTTTCTGGGTATCAACTAAAACTCTTCGCTTGGGTCAAAGTGTTCACAAACGCCGCACCTAAAGTTTGATATTTCATGTTCAAGTACCTGTGCTTAGCCGGTGCAACATTTATTATTACTTTTATTTTGTCTCTTAGAACCATTATATATCTTCCCTGGTGAGGCCACAACTGAAAACACACGTACCCTGCAGGTTCATACACAGCTCTTCAATTTTTGTTAGCGCAGTCCTAAAGGCTGCTGCTGACTTAGAAGTCATTAATTTAAATTTGAAAATAAGCTTAGAGCTTTGAAAATAAGGTTTAGGCAGACCCTTTTTATGATTTTTTAGAATGTATTAGTATTTTACCCAAAAAAAAGAGGATATAATAATAATTGGTATGAACCCCAATAAGGTGTGTGTACAACAAGTTTTGTTATTTAATAGATACAAGAGTTTCACTTAGAGATGAAAGAGAAATTTATACAAGAGAAATAATACGACATAATAAAAAATAATAATAATAAATATTAATAAAATGTTTGGAACTATTAAAAACGTCCAAATATTACTGACCAAAACAAGTTTACAACAGTTGTAAGAATGCATGAGTCCCACTTAAAATACAAGTTGACGAAGCAATTCAATTAGAGACAAAAAGTTATATGGGAGTGTATATTATTAGTGTTGTTATCCCATTAAAATTGAGTTTTAATTTGATAATTCATATCTTATGATTGAAAAACAACACCAATAATATATTCATATAGTTTTTTTTTTTTTTTTTTTTATAAAAGATTATGTAAAAGGAGAAGAGAAAATAGGTAATAAAATAGCAAAAAGATATGATTTTAATGACTATATATAATTATCATTTCTTAATCTGTACATTGATCAGAGAGAGTTTATTAGATTAAATGATAGTCATTTTTCTCAAAAAGGATACTAGTATAGAAAAATGTTATATGAATAGTGAAATTCTTAATTGTGAAGAAGGGAGTGGAAGAAGAAGACACTACAGAGGAGTGAGGCAGCGTCCATGGGGAAAATGGGCAGCAGAAATTCGTGATCCAAAGAAGGCAGCGAGGGTGTGGCTTGGAACTTTTGAAACTGCTGAAGCCGCAGCTCTTGCTTACGATGAAGCTGCTCTCAGATTCAAGGGAAGCAAAGCCAAACTCAATTTTCCTGAGAGGGTTCAAGGTACTGGTGAATTTGGTTACCTCACAAATCAACACGTTTCATCAAGCATCACTAGCAACGATCAAGCCTCTAACTCTATTGCTCCACATTTCACTCAAGAAACGCATTCACCAAATCACTATTACTATCCACAAATGGGTGCTGGTGGAAGTAGCAGCTTCAATAACCAAGATATGCTTCGTTTCTACGGGGGAGACACGTTTGCTTCTTCTCAGCCAGCAGCATCTTCGTCATCTTCTACAGGTTTTTCTCAGCAGCAAGAAGAGTTTCTGAGATTTTCGCAGTTTGGAGGTTCTTCTTCTGAGCCTCCTAGGAACTGGAGGGGTGATGGATATTGAAGAGGATACGATATTGTTGATGTTCCACAACTCATGGTTTCTTTGTTTTTCATGTCATGACATTGCATGTTATTACATATGATGTTTTCATTATATTACTAATGTTGCCCTTAAGTTATTTTAATCTACCGTATCTGTGTTGTCAATGGAATGTTTGTTTAATTGAAAAAACATATGGAGTACTTGAGAAAGGAAACAGCACCAAATCTTAGCTTCGACTTTGACTGGTTTGTAGCACACAAGATTATATTAAACTAATGGTAATGTACTTTCACCGAATGATTAAACATTAAGAATATTTCGAAACTTTAAATACCACTAGTTGAAAATGCACGAACTAAGAGTTTCTACTTCATTGAATGCATTGGTCACGGGAGAGATAAAGAAAATATGTTATGAATAAGGTTTTGGTTGAAAAGTGCATGGTGTGCTTTAATTTATAAATAAATTCCATTCACTTTTTTGTCTTTTTTTTTTCTTTGTAATTTTATATTTAAACATAATCTAAGATATAGAACACAGGTAAAGATATATATATATATATATATATAAATAGTAATATGAAAAGAAAATTATTAGATGACGATATTATAATAGTGGCTTTACAAATCTTCTGACATACAATCAAGTATTATTATTATTATTATTATTTAAGTAAAATATTTATTATATAGATGTCATATAAAGATTGGTGGAGATCATTATGATCCAACAATTATTTTTATATATGTGTGTGAAGTTAATGGAGAAGATAACATGTTGGGAGCTAATAGTTTGCAAAGTGTGTTGGTTGTTTGAGCTTTATAGGTGTGTAAAGCATCAAACATCAAAATGTGAAGCCGAACGCAGGTTTGAACACTGCATCAAATTCTTTAACCTCGATGCTTCCAAAAAAGGCCTGAGACGCGCTTATACTAATGTCAGCTTCCAGTATTTATGATTAAGTCATACACCAATGTTCTAGAACAAATAAATACCTGTGAGAATAAGTTTGGATTCTCTAATGCATATGTTAATTAAATAACATGACAGTGGAATACAACGTTGTGAAAAAAAAAATGTAAAATAGTTAATGGATGAAATTTACATAAATGAGTTTTATCGTGTTTATTTTGTAGAATATCATTTTCCTCATTACGTAACAGAAAATAGAAAATTTCCAGATTTAGATCCTCTTGCATGTCAGCAAAAATTTAATTTTACAATGTCATAGTATATATTAAAAAGTAGATATAAAAGTGCACTACTGGAACCTACTTAAATAATAACATCTTCGATCTATTATAAGTAGTTTCTGTATTTTTCTCTCTAATCAAAATTAACATGAGAATATTATAATTGAAGATTGCCTGCTTTTGTTTTATCTTTTAACTTTTGAAAGAATTTTTTGTTCCTAATATTAACTTTAATTTTACACTTGTCAGAAACTTATAAAATTAGTATTTTAGACAATACAAATTATTCAATGCACATGATAAACGCTAAATCTAAAACTTATAACAAATAGCCATTCTAAATATATAAATTATATTATAATTATAGCAAAAAATAATTATTATAATATTTTTTTGAAATTATATAATGTTATTTTTAAGTATTGACAAGTTCTCTTAAAATTATTAAAAATTAATTTTAAAACAAGAATGGCTAATTAACAGGGATAAAAAATTTAAAAGATTGTGATTGAAGAAAGTTTCGGAGAACTACATCCGTTAGAAATAATAAAGATTAGTGTCTAAAAGCAACATTCTTTAATCTGCATGGAATATTTGTGTGGAAAAAGAATAATGTAGAAACATTGCATTGGTGTGTTTGTTGTAATTAATTGTGACATGTACGCGTGTGTGTGAAACCTTCCTTCTTTCTTTGGTATTGGGTGGTTGCAAAGCGGAAAGACAAAAAGTTGAACCGCCACCACCACCCTTCAGTTTCACTTGTCACGTGTAACAAAACCAAACTACAATGTTCACATGTGGTCCTCACAACACACGTTGTCTTCGACCTCTGTCATTCTCCATTTCTCATGCAAAATCATTTTCCTCTAAATTTTTGGTTAATTACCAAAGAAAAAACAAGGTTGCCACATATAGCACGCAACTTCTGCAAAGGAAGATTTACATTAAAAAAAACAATGTAATTGAAACATGAATGTGGTCAAATAAATTTAAGTGGAGAATATATTGTAATATTGCAGGGTATGAGTCGTTGAATTCGGCACAGGGTGACCCAAAAGTCCAGATTGAGCAAGCTTATCAACCTGCGAAGAAGACTTAATTGCTGAAATCTCACTGTCTAGAGCTCAGCTATGACTTTTGACTGTTGAATTAGTCCTCTTCAACTTCAGCTTCACTCTTCACTATGTACCACCATATAAAAAATCTACTCAAATAGAAGATAACTGTTTTAATTCTGACTTTTTCAGCTAAAATCTATTCAACTAAAATATGTTAACATTTTCAATATCAAAGGTTTAGAATTTTATAAACTAAAAGTGAAGGTCATAACATAATAATACTTGCAAAGCATCAAAGTGTTAATGTCTATGTAGTCTGCGTACTTTTAAAGGACAGTCCTTGGAACTTAACCTGTATACACACTGCTACGTTTACCTTAAACTCTGCAAGAATATTTTATTCAAATCTTAAATACTATATAATACTAGTGTAGTACTATAGTGTAAAATTTTAATAAGGTTATAATATTTTTTATTACAAGACATTTCGATTTTAGTTATAGTATTCGAAGATAAATCTCATTGCACTAACAGAGAGGGCTTGATTTAAATTATATCGAGATTAATCAATTAGAAAATTTAATAATATGACATAATTAATAAAATAATTAAAATTACATTTCGAATAAATTTTAAATTTACAATAATACAAATAAAAATAAGAGGCGGTTATTGGACTGTTTTAATGATATAGATTCAGACATTATAGGAATGGATGATGAGTATAATATAAGCTGAGGTGTTGGCTGGTTTTAAAACACGGGCCATCTAAATAGAAGAGAGAGGAGTGAACTTAAAACCTCGTGGGTGCAAAGAGCATACTGGAGACAACCTTTTTTAATGCATGCATGGTTGTTTGTCCTTTCCAGTTTTCCTATTCCTCTCTCATTAAATACATCTTCAGGCTCTCATTTTTTTTTTATTCAGTTTAGGAAATCGTTGAGAAAGTTTAGAACAACAATTGTAATTTACAGTAAGTTTATCCTTTTATATACTTCTCTCAAATTTTTAACTATCTCTATTTGAACTCATATACATCGTAACATACTATATTGAAGATGCAAGTTAGAAAATACCTCGTATGTCAATCCAACTTATTACCGTTCGAAACAAGTTGGATTGGAAAAATACAGTTTTCTTTTTAAAAAAATGTGACTCTGATTCAAAGTTCGAACCAGGTTTATAAGTAGTTTGACTCATAACTCATAAAAATAATCATTTATAATTTTTTTTGTCATTTTTTCACTATATTATTATTTTTAATTATGAATGTCAACATTTTGACTTTGTTCTAAAAATTAAAATATTGTTCAATAATTTTTAAATGATTTTTACGTTTAAGTTATTTGTTTACCAAGTTAACATTTTAATTTTAGTTATTATTTTTATAATATATCGCTTCCTAATTGCAATTAATGTTTAGTAAAATAGGTGAATATCATGATGATATTATTGTTATGAAGAGGTTAATCAAGTTAATTCATTTTTATTGTATTATAATAAATATATGATAAAAAAATGTAGTACAATAAATATATGATACAAGTTGGAAGAACAAAATATATTTAAATGAGTCAACTCACTTAACCTACCAATATGTATGTGGTAGGTTTACTTAACCTACCAATATGTGGTAGATTGAGTCAAGTTACAAAATTTTTGACTCACTAAAAAATGAGTTGAGTTGAGTTAACTTATTTTTAACTCAATACGTGAGCCAACTCATGTGAGTCGTGTTGAAAATACAGATTATGTATTTAATTTTAGATTTGAATAATTGTAATTTGTATGTTCTACGTTTTATAAGTGAGTTTTATCTTTGATTTTTGAGATTGTACATAGGTAGGATTTTACTTGGTTTAATATTTTATATCTTATAATTAGTTTAGATTTTTTTATTTTTCAAAATAGGTTTAGCACGTAGAATTTAGATTTGGTTGATTTGTTTCGTTGGAGTGTTATTTGTTTTGGAATAGGTTTGGTTTAGTCCCTCTATGTGTTTGTATTTTCCTTTTTTTCTTTTTATGGTATACATAAATGACACATGATTGATGGTTTTCAGGTGCCAACTTATTTGAAATGTCAAGGTTTAGTAGTGATTACTAAAAAAAATAGTTTTTATCTTTGATTTTTAGTTAAGTATGTAATTTATTTAAAATTCACTAAAAAAACTAGAATTATCGATGGGCTAATCTGTCAGGACACTCAAGATCAACTGGTAAAGTTCAAAATAATAGTATTTGTGCGTGATATTATTGGTTTATGCAAGTTTTTAAAACTATTTGAAAGTATATTGCATATGATAAATGAATGTGATTAAGCAACTCTTCATATTGAATTTGAGTGTAACTCTTTGTGTGGGTAGCTTAATAATTCTTGGTTCTCCTCATCTTTCCTTAATCTGCATATTAAATTTGTTTGAGTGTACATGGAAGGTTGGCATTACATTGACATCTCTTCAAGCTAAAAAATAATTTTATTAGTAGATGACTTGTCATAATTATATGGTTGTGAAATTATTTGATTCTTACTTGGTTGAAAAATTATTTGATTTGAATCATTTTCAAGAAATAAACATGGTGACGCCTTAGAAATTTTGATATTATGAAAATGAATTTAAAATTTATAACTTTATGAAAGTAAAGATCAAGTTTATTAGTAAACATGCTAATAATTTTTTGAACTTTAAATTAATTTAGTGAAGACTTTTTAAATTGTGTAATAGTTAACATGTATTATGATAATGTTCTTTTAAAAGTATATTGATAAAAATGTTTTATTAAATATGAATAAGTTCCATCCAATAATAATTCTTTTAAAATTTAGTATTTTGTTGAATTGATTTTATATGAGGAAATTAGTATTAAAATTATATATTATTTAATAAATAAATTTAAGGTGTTACAAAACAAGAGAAATTGATGGAGAATTTATTATAGTACAAGAGTTTATGGTTTGTCTTAGTTGTCAACTTATATGAGTATGATATAAAGTAGTTGATGGATCATATTTTTGCGAATATCTAGTATTGGAAGTCTTTCTAACAAGGCCTTCAAGCAAGTGTGTTAAGATATGTTAAACAACGAGTTACTATTAAGGTATTTGTAATTAAAAAATGTTTATATTTGAGAGAAGTATATCAATATAGAAGGGACACTTACAAGAAAAATTGTTGGTGTTCAAGTGTGTGTTAAAGTTCCACATTGTGTATAAATTAGAAAGTTGGACAAGTGAGAAAAACTTAAACTTATTGTCTTAAGGTTTTGAGTTAAAGATGATATCATGATCTTTGATGTGCTTGACTTGTGATCCATTAGTAAAGAACATAGGCTAGGATAGGGCAAACACGACTTTTTTACATAATTTTTTACAGTGCTTTAGCCACTACTAGAGATCATGGTTGTCAAAGAGGGAGAAATGAAAGGTGATGGTGACATGAAGTATCATCTTGGATCAAGTTACAATTCACAAAACATCATTACTTTGATTCAATTATGTTGTGAAAATTATGATGAATGGATAGGATATTTTGAATTTCGCTAAAGAAAAAAAGGAAATTTGGTTATGGAAAGGAAGACTCTAAAGCCAACAATTGAGGAGAAACTTGAGGAATGGATACACATGAGTATTTTTGTATCTAAATATGTTAAGTTCTTTGAGAAAGAACTCCTTTTTTGTGACAATCCAGTGCAAAATGTGATGACTCCTATGCTAGTGAATATTATGGTGTTGCAATGTCGTTTGTGTAACAATTGGTGCATTGAGATGTGCATGATGAGGAATAGGAGAATACAATAAAGAAGTAAGGTGTACAAATTGACAAAGTGAATTAGGGTAAGCAAAACAAACCAAAGTTCCTTTAAATCATTTTGAAACATTTTTTAGGACTAGAGATAACCTATGATTCTAAAAGATTTTTTCTCTGCCATATACACTCAAGATAATTTTTGAAATGGGTTTTTTTTAGGAACAAAGCCTACAACATTTTCTATGAAACAAAATCAAAATTTGGCCCTTATTAAGGATGAATTCCTTGTAGATTTAGTGTCTTTGTAGGCAATTTATAAAGAGATTGATTTACTTGATTGTTATGAGACTTGATCTTTTACATTTAGTTTATATTTTATCTTAATTTATGTAATGACCTCGTGAAGATCGTTAGAGGACGACTCTCAAAAGTATAAAATATTCAAAGAAAAGTTTTAGAATAATAAATTATACTCTCTTTATAATTACATAAGTTTACTTTGTAACTCAAATTATGATATTTTTTTCACATACATATTTCTTGATAAGATGAATTTTATTACTTTATTTCTTTTTGTTCGAAAATATCAAAAAGCAACAAAAAGATGTTTATATCATATGTCAAGATTAAATATAGATAAATAAATATCAATTACGAGTGACTTCAAACAATTTGTAGAGAACTTGGATTTAGTTAAAGGTTATATATTGCTCAAAATTTATTTTTTCATGAAAGAATAAAACATATACAAGTTGAATGTTATTTTATTGGGGGACGTGGTGTCTAAAGGAATAATTTGTCTATCAAATACTTCTTCCACGGATGTTCAATTGATAGACATCTTTGAAAAAAACACTCGAGAATAAAAAACATGTTAGAATTTCTATTCTTTTAGTCGAGTGTGATTTTAAGCTCCAACTTAACACGATGTTGACTAAGAGAACTTTTTTTATAAGAGAATTGCAATCCTCAAACTTAACCGCTCGCATCTAATTACCTCTAAATTGTTTGGAAGAAAAACTTTGTATGAGATCATAAAATTAAAACTCTAAATTTGTCTCTATGTGAAAAACTCATCTTAGCCAGTATTTTAGAATTGACTTTCTTATTACTAGAAGCAATTCAGTCGTAGGAACTCGCAAACTGTGGATTTCTTCAAATCCAAAATCACCCAAATAGGATTTGTATCTATCTCGTGACCTGTTTTTCCACTTTAGAAATATTATAATTGAAAATATAAAAACCCACCAAGAGAGGCAAAGGTCGCAGAGGATGTCATACAAGTGAGTTAGTTATACAGTGATAGAGGAGACAACCTAAACATATAAACGAACAGTGAAAAAAAATAGAGTTCTCTTAAACAAAATATATATATATATATATATATATATATATATATATATATATATCATTAATGTCGAAATAAACACCACCATACATAATTTAATACATAATTTAAGTAATTAATAATATTAAAACTTAGTCCTTATTTCTATAATAAGTATTATGATAAGAAGTTAGTCCTATCAAGTAGATGATCCATGTACGTGGTCTATGCAAACTATCAAATAAAAGCATTCAACAAACACTAAAATACATTTTGTGCAAAGCACAAGCTCACACAGTTCACATAATACATCTTTTATTTTACTTTTTTCTCTATTTCATTTTTCTTTATAATTTACCTTTTTACACGTTTAAACTCATAAAAGAAAGTATATTTATCCTTTCCCAGTAATTAAAAAAAAACGTTTAAACATATGTGTTTTGTGTGCAGTGAGTGATAATGATGAAAACAAAACAAAAGCCACTATAAATTATCCAAACTCTTCATCATTAATTGATTCTAGTTTTATTTAATCACCTTAACAATGCAAGTGCAAACACTCAAATATCTAATTAACTCTCTAATATATTTTATTTCATTTTTACCATATTAGGTTATCAATATATTAATAACTTATTTCTTTCTCTTTTTATATCTTGTGATACTTCCATATTTGGAAAAAGGGATGATCATGTAAGGAAAGAAAACATCGCATATTGAATTCCTTCCGTTGTTTGATAATGATAAGTATTAGAAAAAAATTATATAAAATACAATTTTTTTAAGTGGTCTTAAATTAAAGTATTAAATATCTTCACTAATTAGAATTGTCTTGTATTTATAAGAAGGTTCTATTTAAATTCTTTTGGTTTATAATTGTAGGTACAGGGAAAGAAAAAAAAAAACTCCTAAAGTGAAATATTTTGAGTAATAGAAAAAGAAACTCTCGAGACTAAAAACTTATAATACTAGAAACAAACCTTTTTTTGACTATGTCAAACCTTTAATTTTTTTTATAATCAAATACTTTTTTCAAAATTAGTGTGAATTCGTTTTTAGATCTATATAAGTCGACCTAAAGACGATCTATAATTTGGTTATGGACAACTTAATAATTTATTTTGATCTTTAAGACCTAAGTTGATTAACAATGATTACATTCTTATCATACATACTTTGAGGTATCAAGCCATTATTCATAATTAGAGTTTATCCATTCTCTTTTATCATGACACTATATAACTCTCAACCTTTACTCCAATAAGGCTAAAAAACTTATTAAAAGTGATGTATAGAAAATTTTACCAGGATTTCACTATGTCATTTCAAAAATTCTAAAATTGTCACTTCTTTTTTAAGTGTTTTTTTTTCTAATTAACATAATAGGTTTGTATACAAATTGGTAGTTATTCCTTATCGTCTTCTTATCGGCTTTGGAAAGGTCAGACTCTAAGAAGTGTTTTTTATTTTCTAATTAACAGAGTAGGTTTGTACACAAATTGACAGTTATTCCTTATCGTCTTCTTATCGACTTTGGGAAGGTCAAACTCTAGTTGAGTTGAGGCCATTTTATGGGCAACCTTATTCTTTCTAAAGTTTTTCTTTATCTAGTTAGGCAATTTGACTCGGCCTTAGTTATTCTAATTAAGGTCGGTCTCTAGACAAGCTAGGGTTGTTATTGGCCTTAATCATTCCGAGGTTAATCTTTGGTCGAGTCGGGGCCGACACTTGTTGGAGATCTCACATTGATTAGAGATAAGGTTAATTCATAGTATATAAGTGGGTGTAAACCTCACCTTAGAAGCCGATATTGTAAGGTTGAATTAGGCTTAAAGTCTACTTCTTACGATGATATCAAAGATTATTCTAATGAGGTTTGATACGCCTATCATTTTACCCGTTATTGGTCTATCAGACAATCTATAAATATCTAGTCTGATGCACGAGTTGGACAGCCTCAGCTTGAGGAGGGTGTGTTGGAGATCCCACATTGACTAGAGATAAAGTTAAGTCATAGTATATAAATGGGTGCAAACCTCACTTTAAAAGTTGGTCTTGTAAGGTTAAGTTAGGCTTAAACTCCACTTCTTAAGAACATTGTCCAAAGGCATACTAAGGTCAATCTTCGACTAAGTGGAGGTCCATACTGGCCTTAGACATGCTAAGGTCAATCTTCATTTGAATTGAAGTCAATACTAGTCTTAGTCATGTTAAGGCCAGTCTCTAGTTGAGTAGGGTTTATACTGTTAGCACCAAGGCTTGTTAAGTGATTTGATGAAGCCAACAATAAGATGAAGTTTACATGAATCAAAGCTTGAAAAATGGATTGCTTGAAGTCATCATGGAGCTTGATGGAGTTTTGGTCTAGGATTTAGGTTGGATGTGTGTGAGAGTGTGGTTTTATTATAAAATCATGAAATATCACTCAAAGTAAGCTCCAAAATTTATTTTGCTTAACAAATTATTAAGTGGTTCTAAAATGAGGTTTAACAAATTTTAAAAAACACTTTTTTTTAAAGAGTAAATCAGTAAACTGTTTTTCAGAAATCAACTTACAGGATTTTCTTCTAAGTCACAGAAAAATCAATCGATTGAATGATTGATACAATCGATTGAGTTTTTGACAATTTTAAAAAACCAGTTTGCTTATAAATAGGTTAAGCGCGATTTGTGACTAACTTTTGATACGAAAAACATTCCTAAGAATTTTGAGCGAACACTTGTGACTTCCTAAGAGATAAAAGCGTGCTTACACCTTGAGAACTCATTACGTTCGATTTTCTTCAAGACCAATCTTAAGAAATTTAATCTTGGTGTATTGAATTGAGTGGGTTTCGTGCAACTGTGATTTTGCACCAAAGCTAAGTCTTCTATACTGTTCTTAAACCATTTGTATTCTGTTGTGTATAGAAGCACTTTTGTTTTTTACTATCTTTGATAATTCTTGTACTGTGAGTGAATGGTTGCGAATTACATAGATTTTGTAATTTGTGATTGTGGTTTTGATACCCATATTACATAGGGTCTTGTAATTGGGTTTGAGCAGTGGTTTACTACATTGTTTCTACTTGTTGTGGGGTACAATATGTTGTTTGTCGCTGGGAGCAGTGTTATCTTGCGGGAAGCAAGCTATCTGTATTGTTGTAAATTGATATTGTTGATCTTTATAGTGGAAATTCTTTGCTAGTTGGCAAAGGACTGGAAGTAACCCTTGAGGAAGGGTGAACCGGTATAAATCTTGGTGTTCTTGATCTTTCTTTCTCTCTTCTTGAACGCTTTATCATATATTTTGTCACTCTTTCAATTAATTGTCCTTGGCATGTAATTGATTAGTCATCGTGCTGGTGTTATTCCGTGTTCTCTGAAACTGTTACTTCATTTGTATAATTGACTGAATCTATTCTTGATTATATTTGAGTGATTTCTATTATATGTAATCATTGATTAATTGATTGAGTTTTCTGGAAAACTTGTTTTCTTAAATCCATTGTTGTTTCCTATTACTTCTATTAATCTGGATTGTCTTGTTGTGAGATTGTTCTTCAATTCGCTATCAATATTGTTTATCCGATTATTTATGGACAGTTATGAACTACATTTCTATTAAACTAATTGCTTCCGCTTTTGATTCTAGTGTTTTTCTTGGTTCTTGAATGATTTGATACACACTCTGATTTCAATTAGCAAGTTCTACTGTTTATTGGTTCTAGTTGTGATTTTGAATATTTCTAAATTGTTTTGAGTTTGTGCATTTTATTCAATTGATTATCACTATGTTTTAGTAATTGTTTCTTGTTGTTCTCTGATCTATATATTATTTCAATTGATTGATTCTGATATGGAATTTATTGACCTTTTGTTGTACACTTCAGAATAACACTTTTCAGTAGTTTCAATAAAGAATTTTCATTCAACATTTAATACTTTCCATTTTTGCGAAAAATTTTAAAAGTTTAATTTCATCCCCCCTCTTGAACTTGGCCTAAACTTGTTTTTCAATTGGCATCAGAGTTAAGACTTGAATCCTAGTCAAGTTTTTCGATCTATGGCTGAGAATAAACTACCTTTTGTTGAAGGAGCCTCTATACACAGGCTACCTATGTTTTCTGGGGTGAACTACCAGTTTTGGAAAGTTAAAATGAAAATCTTCATTGAATTGATCATGGTATTTGGAATGCTATAGTAAATGGTCCTTATATTCCTATGTATGTTGTGAATGGTGTGCCTGTTGAGAAATCTTATGAAGAATTGTCTTGAGACTGAGAATAAGAGAGTGCATATGATTGTGTTGCAAAAAGTATAATAACTTCTGCCTTGAACCTTGATGAATTTTTCAGAGTATCTCAGTGCAACTCGGCTAAAGAAATGTGGGACATACTTGAGGTCACACATGAGAGGACTATTGATGTAAAGAGAGCCAAAAAGCATGCACTGATTCAGGAATATAAATTGTTTAGGATGCAGCAAGGGAAGACCGTTGCTGATGTGCAGAAGCGGTTCACTCACATTGTCAACCACTTAATTGGATTGGGAAAACAGATTGACAAGGAGGAGTTGAATATCAAGATCCTAAAGTGCCTAGATAAGAACTGGCAACCTAAAGTGAATGCTATATCAAAGACTAGATATTTGACAACACTCACTACTGCAACACTCTTTGGAAAATTAAGAGAGCACGAGTTGAAGATGATTAGGCTGAAGGAAATAGAGACTGTAGAGAAAAAGTCCAGCAGCTTAACACTCAAGACAAGGGCTGTAGATGTTGAATCGAGTGAGAAAAACTCTAATGATTGTAGTGACACTGAAAGTCTCAATCTATTGACAAAGAGATTTCAAAAGTTTATCAAGATGAATGACAAAATGAAAAAAAGACACATAAGAAGAAAATAAGCAAATCTTTTATATAAAATTAGCTTTAATAAATTATTGTTCAAAAAATAGAACATTTAAATACATTTTTTTAAAGATCTAACCTTCCGTTTGTATAAAAATTTATAATTTAAATACGAAACAAATACAATCAAAAATACATCAAAGTAATTTTATTTATTATTCAAATATTATATAAAATAACCTAATTTTTAAACACTGATAATTTTAAATAATGTTATATATAATTATCTTTACTAAATTAATCTTTAAAAATATCACATTTAAATTTCTGAAAAACTAAAAAAAAAAAAATCCGTTAAAGATCATTATTTGACAATATTACTTGAACAAACAAAAAAATTGGAAATATTTTTAAATTTAAACGATAAAATATATTTCCTAAAATGTTTGTTAAAAGTTTTTTAATGAGATCATTCATTCGATCGTTCTCTTAAAAAATAATAACTTCGTATATATAAAAAAAAAGTTATTTCTTAGTAAACAAGTTTAAAGTAAACAAAAATAATTTATATATATAAGAAAATTCTTTATAGTTATGAAATTATCTTCGTTGTCTTTCTATTGAAAGTTTTATATAAAAAAGAGTTTTATTTTCTTTCTTAAAAAGTACTGTAAAGAGATTTTTATAGAAATATCATTGTTGATGATGGGATTCGAAAAGTTCAAATTATTGTAATAGTCTTCTGAAAAAAAAAAAGAAGAAGAAGAAGGGTGTTAAAAAATATTTCACCATAACGGGTATCAATGTTGTAGTTAAAAGCTTTAGTGACTTCAGAACATTCAAGTTTTTTAGATAAAAGTTATCTTGAATTTATAGAGAGATTAACCTTAAATTTTCTTGAGATAAAATTTAGGTATTGAAAAACAAATTCCTTAATTGAAAGACTTAGAATATAGAAAACAAATACTTGAAGCTAAAAACTTGAGGTATTATAAAGAAAATTCAGTTTTTACTATATTAAACCTTTAATCTTTTGATAACTGAATATTGTTTTAATTTATTTCTAAATCCGGATAAGTCGGCCTATAAACAATTTACAATTTGATTGTGAAACAACTTAAATAATTTATTTTATTTTAAACTTTAAAACTCAGATTGTAAAATACGATTATTAGATGATCAAATTACTTACCGGACATACTCCAAGATATCAATTCATAACCGTAACGATATTTTATCTTATTTGATTTATCATCACACTATACTTTCCAAAGCAAAAACAAAGAACAAGAATCCTAACATTATTTATGTCAAAGTCACATGTTGTATTTAAAGTATATATGTCATTTAAAAAGATTTTATATATGTCATAAAAAAGATTTTATTCTCTATACAGATAAATGAAAAATGAAGTTTATTCCTTTTTTTTTTCCTTTACCAGACAGCTTTAAAATAATTTTTATTTTGTTCCTAAATTAATCACACCTTAACATGTTAACGAATCTTTTTGGTTTTCCTTTCAGCTTTTGAGTTTTGCAAGAGAAAGTCAACACGGTTTTATCGAAGTCATTGACTATTGCACTGTTAGGTCATGTGGTCGTGCTGTTCGATTCCTTTGAGGCATCATTCGTCTCATATTTATTTTCTCATTTGTCAAACATTTCGGTTTTCAATGCAATTTCTACCTTTTCATCATCATTACATATTCTTGCCTTCTAAGAGAAGCAAATCCATACCATGTACTCACGTTTTCTCGAAAGTAATAATAATATTGTTGTTTTTGAGAAGAAAAAAAAGCTGCGATTAAACGTAATTGAACTAGAAACATGCACTCATTTTTTCTTCTAAAGATGACAAATAAATCTAAATATGTGGAAAGTATTTGAATTAGTATAACTGTAACAAAAATATTAGGATTAATCACAAATCATTTTCTCATTTCCCTTTCTGTATCACGTACTTATTATTCTCATTTAACTGTCCTCCATTGATTATTTTTTATAATTTATCTAATATTTGCGTAATTTCTATTTAATATTTATACAGTTATAATTTGGTTTCTTATTATATTTAGTATTGATTATAAAAAAATTAAATTTTTAATATTTTTTTATCATCTGTTTCTTACTGTGATTTTATTTTTTCATAAAAATATATTTAATTAATATTTAAATTGATATACCTTTTATTAGACTGAGGATAATATGCAAATTTTAAATTCATCGAGAATCGATAAAGATGATAGAAATGAATATAGATTTTTGCATCGAGTTATCTCTCCTTCTTTTTCCTTTAAAAACAATTAAATTAAAATAGATTTGAAAATAACCAATTCCAAAAAATATATATCAATGGGAAGAAATTCCATTATATATTTTATATATTATCAGCATTTTTATGCATACTGTGCCTTCACAATATTAGTATTTTGACTTGTTTAAGACAAATTTTGTATATAGTTAAAATAAAATTATAATAATTTTGAATGAATAAATCATATTTTAAATTTATAATAAATACTTTAAATTGTGATATAAATTCTCAAGCCTCAGTTGTAAAACACTAAGATGCTATAGGTCGGATATGGATTTGATCCTTCATAACATATTTAGATTGATAAAGGTTAAAAAGATCTAACATGTAAATGAATAAAAAAAAAAATAGTTCATGACATAATTGTTTTACTAGTTACAATAATGGTACATGAAATGCATACCTAAAAGAGATAAGACAAAATACTGAGAATGGTTAATTCAAAGAGAGAATTATTCCATGGCATAGACAATTACAATTACATTTATTAAGGATATTTCTTATTGTGTTCCGATTAATTATTTTATTTTTTTGTAATGTTTTGATTCTTCTTTTGCTTTACATTTCAAGAGTGCTATATTATTTTATTCAATGCGAGTCTTCTTTCTTTTTACTTAATGATATTGTTTGAAAAGATTACTTATGCTGTCATTTTTACTGCAGAATAATTTATATTTCACAATGTATACCCATGTATAATACTTGGTTTTAGATATTAATATAAACGTGTGGAAAATTAAAAGGTGGTCATTAAATTTAAATTGTGTGTAAACTACAATGTATTAATTATATATTTAAGGTATCTATGAAATGTATGTACGATTAGTTTTAGATTTTATTAGAGACTGATAGTTGTGTTTAAAGTAAAGGGGTGAAAATAATATTTTAGATGGTGTGATAATACACAGTTTTGGGTGTTTGAAATATGGGCCCGCGCTAAAAGAGAATTAAAATAGAAGGGGTGAGGTTAGTATATAAGTGGGGTAAAGTTAGAAATGTGAAATATTTTTATCTTTTTAATTCAACAACTTTATTTATTTTCTCTTTTACTTCTCTTTCTTCTTCCTTCTTTCCCCTAAACCTCAAAAGTCAAATTTTCTTCTTCTTTTCAGAAATTTTAACCTCCAAACTAGTTAAGGAATGTTGAACATCTATATAGACCTTGTCTTGCATAAATTCTTCTACTACCTTCTCTTTTCAAATCTCATCCCTTTTACTCGCTAAAGATCACTATATGACTGATTTAATTGTTGGTATATGGTTATATTTAATGATAGGTTAGATAAAAGCTTACACTTTGAATTAATTTTACTGAGACCAAATCTGGTTAGTTTGGTGTTTCCACACTAATTCCTAAGTCAATGAAAATTAAACATGATTTTAGAGTTATTTTTATTGTCTTAATCTTGCTAAATAAAATAATAATTTAAGTTTGATATTTTCGTGTAAGTATTATCTTATTGCAGTATTTGCTATTCTCATGCAAGTGAGAATGCATTTAATACAAAATTTGGTTAATTTTAATAAATTATTTCTCAAACAAAGATGTGTCTTAATTATCTTAAATCTTAGATATTTTTACTTAAATTATAAAGAAATATAGTTGAAATGACTTCTCTTTTAAGTAATATCCTAATAAAGAATTGCGTTTTTATTTAAAGAATTTTATTTAATTAAAATTTTTATATTCTCAATAGAGTGTTTTATTTTGTTTAATATAGTTTAAAGGTTTTAAAAGTAATATAGAATTATGTTATATATACAAGTGTAACAGAGGAATATGAAAAAAAAAATATATAATAAAAGCCATTATTAGGGGGTTAGTAGAGGTAAAATGAGATTATACTTCTAAATAAAGGGTTGGAAAGATAGGAACCGAAGATAATTGGATAGTGGAGTGAATAGGAAGAGTCTGGCTTCTCGAAAGCCATAAGAAAAGATTCTGTTACTGCTTTATTGTTCTGTTCAAATCTGTTCATCTTTGTTCAGATGTTATTTTCAATCACCAACTCAAATACACCCTGAAATATTATTCAATTACTCCTTTATCTACTATTCTGTTGTTATTATTATCAAATACCTTTACAATTGGTATCAGATACTCGATCTGGGTTTCAAACCTGTGAATGGTTACCACACGCAGCTCAGGAGCAATGGAGGAACGTGTCGAAAGGTTAGAGAAACGAATGATGGACCACGGTCAGATGTTAGAGACGATATTGAAGAGGCTCAATGATATGATGATGCATTCACCATGACATGATCACACTGCAGAGCCGCATTAGGAAGAGGAGAACACTGCCTTCAAATCACGGATCCCGGTGAAGGAGGATAGAATCACGAAAACCCACGCTACAGGAGTGACGGGGGACACAAATTAGAGGTCCCAACATTTGATGGTGTAGATCCGAACGAGTGGTTAGTGAGAATGGATCGTTTCTTTCGGGTGTCAAATATTCCAGTGGGGGAGAAGCTCGATTATGCGGTGCTAGGATTAATGGGGGAGGCTCTTACGTGGTTCGAGTGGTGGGAGGCTCAGTCGACATTTCACACTTTGCTACGTTTCAAGCAGGACTTGCTGAAACGTTTCGAACCAGGAGCGGTGTCAAATCTCTTGGCGCCACTGTTGCAGGTGAAACAGACAGGCTCTGTCATGGAGTATCGGCATGATTTTGAACTCACAGCCATATCGCACAGAAATTTGGTTGGAGAGACCTTATTACGTATGTTCCATGAAGAGTTGAAACCGACGATTAAGTCGAAACTATATGTGGCGGAGTTCGAATTCCTACAAGCATTGATGGATCGTGCAATGGTTGTCGAAGCAAGAAACATAGCTTGGCGAGAGGAAGGTGGAAGCCATTAAGGAAAACGACATGAAGCAGACCCTAAGTCTAGTGAGGGTTTCAATAGAGGTACGAATTGTGTTAGGCCCAATAATTTTAATTCCTACTTTGAACGTTCTCTACCACCAGAACCCAAGGAGAACTAAGTCACTCATATCACAGCGTCTAGCTCATTGGGCCCAAAGCATAATTCTCGTTGGATCTCAAATGAATAGTGGCTTGAACGCCAACGCAAGGGTCTATGCTACAAGTGTGGGGAGAAGTGGAACCCATCCCACACGTGTCGACACCGCCATCAACACTTGGTGCTATTAGATGCTGACAAAGAGGAAGAGCTTGAACTAACACCTGAAGAAATCACAAACGAACCCTCTACTCTTAATCTATAAACTTTGTCTCTCCATCTTTCACCTTCCAGCTATTGGGGGTTCACACCTCATCACACATTTAAGGCTAAAGGCACGATCCAGGGCTCAGAGGTGATTGTGTTGGTGGATTCAGGGGTGGAGGCCAATTTCCTTTCCATTCACATCGTCTCCTTCCTAGGTTTACCATTAAGCCAGATGCAACCATTTCAAGTTGAGGTTGGGAATGGAGTTATTGAACCAAGAGTTTGGGGTTGTGAAAATGTCGAACTGATAGTTCAAGGTGTTTCCATAGTTGCAAACTTCCTTGTCATGTGGAGCTCGGGCGGTTGGAGGTGGTGTTTGGTGATAGGTGGGTGGTAAGCCTAAGCAGATTTGATGGCGACTATCAGTGGTTCACTGAGCTGGATGTCTAATGGGTCCCAAGTCACACTGTAAGGGGACCCTAGCCTTAGTAGAAGCCATGCATTAGGAAGATGGCTTTAAACGAATTCAAAAACAATGAAGAGGGTTTCTTAGTGTCTGCTTTATTTTGCTCTGATGGAGATAACATTACTTCTCCTATTACAACTGAGACTCTGGAACTATTGCAACAATTTGATGATATTTTTCAAGAACCAGACGGTGGCTGGCGGTTCTGTGTTGACTACCGAGCACTCAACAAGATAACAGTCCTAGGCAAATTTCCAATTCCTGTTATTGAAGAGCTTTTGGATGAATTAGCTGGTGTTGTGGTGTTCTCTAAGCTGGATTTGAAATCTGGTTACCACCAGATTCGGATGAAAGAAACAGACATCCACAAGACTGCGTTCCGAACACATGAGGGCCATTATGAATTCCTCGTGATGCCAAGCCCCCTCTACTTTCCAGTCACTGATGAATGAGGTATTAAGACCATGTTTACGTAAATTTGCTTTAGTTTTCTTTGATGACAATTTAATATATATAGTCACGACAAGGACACTCATAGGGATCATTTGCTGCAAGTTTTTGAGATCCTTAGGAGGAACCACCTGTGGGTGAACAGGAAGAAATGTTGTTTTGAAAGCTTCAGTATCGAGTACTTGGGGCATATTATTTCTACACAGGGGGTTGCTGCAGATCCTAAAAGGATTAGTGACATGGTTGATTGGCCTACACCTCAAGATTTAAAAGCACTGTGGGGATTTCTAGGACTCACAGGATATTACCAACCCTTTGTGAAGGGCTACAACAGCATCACATGGCCTCTTACACAACAACATTTACAAGATTTTGAGAATTATTGAGAGTTAGCTGCGAAGATCAAGACTGTGTTTTCTCACTTTCACCTTGACGACAAGGTGAATCTCCAAGGAGGATATTGTTATATAACCAAGTGTAAATGAGGAATATGAAAAAACATATATAATAAGCCATTATTAGAGAGTTAGTAGAGGTAAAATGGGGTTATACTTATAAATAAAGGGTTCCTAGAAAGGAAGGGAAAAAGAATTTGAATTTGATAGTGGAGTGAATAGGAAGAGTCTGGCCTCTGGAAAGCCAGGAGAAAAGATTCTGTTACTGTTTTATTTTTATGTTCAAATCTGTTCATTTTTATTCAGATGTTATTTTCAATTACCAACTCAAATACATCTATTATTTAGTTAATCCTTTATCTACTATTATGTTGTTATTATTATTATCAAATACCTTTACACAATACTTTAATTACTTGTTTTCTTAACTATGGTTATAATTGAGAGATTGTACATTGTTGATTATATGTAGAGAGAGTGGGAGAGGTGGTTATCTACTTGAGTAAAATGTAAGTATTGCCTTATGGAATTATGATGAACACTTATTGAATATTTTTACTACCTATTTAAAGATGAAATCACTTATGGTTGATAAGTATATAAGAAACTACTTTTACTTATGAAAATTATTATTAATCTTAAAATTTATTACTTGTTTCATATTATTATTACCAATATTTATGATTATTATGTTTTGTAACGATAAAAAAAAGAAAACAATGGTAATAGTAGGCTATCCATTGATGCCAGAAGTAAAGAAAAGCTGCAAACTTATGTTAACCTTTTCTTTTATTACAATGCATCCATTTTTTTTATTTATTTGCTCTTTAATTGATATAAAGCAAAGTGAATTTGATTTCTACACTATTTTCTCACCCTCTTTTTTATTTCACTGCGTTTCACTGGTTTAATAAGAACGAAAATAATTTCTAGAACGCTTTTTTTCAATGAAAATTATTAGAAAAACTCATATTGAAAATAATGATTCAGATTTATTTTATACGAGCAGATATTTTAGTGTAAGAAAAACCAGTGTGGATAGTATTTTTTTATTATTATTCTAAAAAAAATTGTCTAAATGGTATAATAAAAATATATTAAAATAACATGGTTGAAATAATGAATTGCGGGTTGATAAAATAGTTTCTGCTTCATGGTTTTCATTTATTTTAATTTCCACGGCTGAGATGAAGGTTTTGTTTTATTTATTTATTTGATTTATTTATCTGAGATTTAGACTCCAGTTCTAGTAAAGGTCCCAAATCACTTATCAGCACTCGTTGATGTTACATTTAGCAGAAAAACATAAGTTGGATAAATAAATTAATATAAATGAAAAATAAATTAAAAATTAAAAATACTTTTTATTAAATAAAAAAATGGAGAAATTGAGTATTCCCTGTAATATTGTACTAAATGAAACTCATCTCTTCTAACATTTTTTCATTAAATCTTGGTTTGAATCTGACTCATAAATACGAGAAAGAAGAGGCCCAATGGGCTTTAAACTTCAACAATGATAGGCCCAGTTAAAACTCACAACTCATCCTCAACTTATATATTTAACATTTTTTCAAAAACACAAATAATATATATATATATACAAAATTTTTTGCATCCCATCCTATAACTAAGTAAAAGGTAAAAAAAAAAATCTCAATCGTTTAAAATTATAATTTTTTTTCTATTATTTGTCTATACTGTCGGTCTTTCATCTTTATCTAAATATGATCTTATATTCTTAAATATAATAAAATTTCAAATATGGTTTTGGTTCGTCTAAAATGCATAAAGTTTAAATTTATCTTTTCTAGAAAATATATTTTATATCTCCAAAATTAAAAAAAAAAAACACAGTTTTGTTTTTTTTTAATTTAAATTTGATTCTTATAATAAAGAATTAACCATTTTTATCCCAATTCTTTATGTCTTCTATAAAATCTAAAGTGGTCGTCGTAAGTTACTTTAATAAGTGTTTTTAATACCATGTTAACACTCAACAAGTTTATTTTTATAAAATATTTAAAAACAGTTATTTATCTATCTTAGACTAAATATTAAAATTAAATATAGTTATTTAAAATTTTATAGAAATAAAAGAAATCAACAATTTTTATAGAGACTAACACAAAAATTCGTACATTTTACTGCAAGCAATACAATGGCTTCAAAATTTAGAACGATATAAAAAAAGTACGGACCAAATTATTTTACGAGAACTAAAGAT